>Ga0157379_10000157_pt1 | contig 50598 bp, 32 predicted proteins | sample S25metaG_FD_121802 | JGI IMG/M metagenome (GOLD analysis project Ga0157379, IMG submission 121802) | Switchgrass rhizosphere microbial communities from Kellogg Biological Station, Michigan, USA - S2-5 metaG | ecosystem: Host-associated > Plants > Roots > Rhizosphere > Soil | place: USA... | reverse complement strand
GTGCCGAAACCTTCGATATCCGTCACATAGTTCGCCGCGATATCAAAACCCTCGACCAACGCCTCGCCCAGATTGTTGCGGCGCAGGTCATAGAGAATATAGGGAAGATTCACGCCCGGCGTGTTGAAGGCCGAGGCCAGATCCGGTCCGGGGAACCCGGTGGTGGCGACAAGTGCATTTCCGTTCGCAGCAAAATTGGTGGGATAGCGGGCCTGTATCTGGGCCAAGGTCGGGTTGATCATATAATACTGATTATAGGAGCCGGAGAACAACACTTGGGGGTTGTTGAGGATCAGGCCCTGCTGATGTTCGAACTTGGTGTGGAAAGCGGTGATGCTGACATCAAGTCCGGTCAGGTCTATGCCCAACTCGGTGGTGGGATGGAAATCACCGCCGATCGACCAGGTTCTGCCGGTTTCCGGCCCCAACTGCGGATTGCCGCCCGGTGTGCTGATGGAGGGGCGCAGCGCGTCGGCCGCCGATGTGCCCGGCGGCACGTTGGTGTTCGCGGCGGTACGCTGGGCGGTATAGGTGAAACGCGTATCCGGGGCCGAGGTATCGGCAAGGCTGGGCGCGTCGAACGAGGTACCATTGTTGGCGCGGATGGTGAGCGCAGCGAACGGTTCATAGGTGAAACCCACCTTGTAATTTTCCGTGTTGCCGAAGTCGCTGTAGCTGTCGATGCGGCCCGAGACATTGAAGGTGAGGGCGTGCACGAGGGGCAGTTCATTGCCCGTACCCACGATCGGGACGTTGATTTCGGCAAAGCCCGTATTGGTGATGCGGTGCGGCCTGGCGACCGCCATCTGCGCGCCGGGTGCCGCAGGACCCGCAACCGTACCGACCGGCCAGTTGGTGTTCCAATTGGCGACATAGTCTTCAAATGCCCACTGGCCGCCGAGCGACGCCTTGACCGAACCGCCGGGCAGATCGAATAGCGTGCCGTTCGCCGAACCACTGTACTGGATCTGGTGCTGGATGGCCTTGCCGTAGGACCCGGTGTTCAGAATTTCGTCGATGACCAGGGGATTGCCGGCGAGGAGATTGTAGGGATCCACCGCATTGCCGGCGAGACCCTGACTGGCGACCAGCGGGGGCGACAGAACGCCGGCGACGGTCTGCCGGCGCATCGATTGACCCAACAGTCCCGTATTGACCGATCTGTTGAAACCGGTGGAGTTGCTGCGGCCATAGTTGAACATCAGGTTCGCCTGCCAGTCGCCAAACGGCAGGTCCACCGTCAGCTTGGGCGTGATCATGAACACCTGGATGTTGTTGTAATCGGTGATGTTCTGGCTGCCCCAGAAAGGCCCGAAGGCGAAGGAAACATTCTGGGTGGTTTCGCCGTTGATGGCCTGGAAATAGGGGTTGGTGTTGTCGATCGCGACATTTGTGGCGCTCAACTCGGGATTCCTCGCCGAATCCAGTCGCGTGGTCCAGACCAACTTGGTCGAAAATTCGACGCCGGGCATGATGCGCTGGTGGAACTGGCCGAAGAACGAATTCTGTTCTTCCCTGGGAAACAGCGAGGCGTAGGAATTGGTGTCGCAACGGTTGAGCGAACCCGCATTGGTGATGGAGTTCAAAGCGCCAAACGGACCGGTGACATTGGCCTTCAAGGCGCCAGGCGTATTGGGTACGGCGCTGCTGGTCAGCGCATAGTTGTTGGGTGAGGCGCCGGGCACGGTGATGTTCGCCAGATCGCACGAGGTGCCGCGCGAGTCGCGGCCGCCGATGCTGGTCAGGTCCATCTTGGTATAGGACCGGTCCTTGGCCATCAGGTAGGTATTGTCCTTGTGCTCGAACGCCAGATAGGCGCCGCCGGTCCCCCAATCGGTGCCGGCCATCATGCTGGCGTTGAAGGAGCTGTAGCCGTCGGCCACGCCGACCGCCGCATTGGCCTGGAAGCCCTGAAAACTGTCCCGTGTCACGGTGTTGATGACGCCGGCGATCGCATTGGCGCCATAGATCGACGAGGCGCCGTCGGGCAGAACGTCCAAACGCTGCAGCACGACGGTCGGGATCAGACCCCCATCCGGCGTGGTTGCCAGACCGCTGACGCCCACCATGTTATGCCCGTCCAGCAGGAGCAGGGTGGATGAGGTGCCAAGAATGGTCTGGGCAGGGTTGTAGCGGATCGAAGGCCGCACGCCGCCGATATTGATCGCCGTGGGCGAAACCGTCTGGGTGTTGAAGGTGTTGGCGAGCTGAGGAATTTGGCTGAAAATTTCCTCGGTGGTGACGGCGCCGGTGGCCCTGATGGCGCTGGCATCGACCGAGATCAGGTTCGTACCGACCGGGGCGATGCCCTTGATCGAGGTGCCGGTGGCGGTGACGGTGACCGTCTCGGTTTCCGGCTGCTGGGCCGGCTGGGCCAGGCCAGGACCCGCGATCACGGTGGCCAGCGCGCCCACAGATGCGCCGCCCAAAAGTTTCTTCATGAAGCGCGAGTTGGTGCTGAAAAGCATCGATTGAATCTCCCCGTCTTGGCGCCGCCTAGATTGCGGGCCTCTTAATCTTGGGGGGAACTTGCTCTCGCACCCCAAACGCTGTCAAGCAAATGTTGAACACCTCTCTCACAATACGAGAATGTGCTGCTTGTCCGACAACTCTTTCTGGTTCCGCTAGCGCCTTGGAAGCAATGGTGTTTCACAGGCGCGCTCGCGACGGCGCGCGGCCGAAGAATTTGGTATCGCTCCCATTGGCGCGAGAAATCAGCTCACTGTGGCTTGCCGGATACGCCTGTGGAAAGTGTGCCGGAGAAGACGCTTTCTGAATGCAACGAAGACGGATAGCGCCGGGTAACGATGCACAAATTCCCCTGGCGAAGAACAACGCACCACGGAAGGACGATGAAGGCTATAGGCCGATGGGCGACAGTATCGACCTGAAGCTTTTCCGCTAGTGTCCCCATGCTGAAATTCGCATGATCTCGATATCAGGCAGCAGACGAACTTCGGACCCACGACACCAGGCTATCTGGTCCCCAGCGCAAAAGCCCACAGGACCTGGCCGTCCATGCCGGCGATATACTGGCGGCCATCGACCATGTAGGTCATGGGGGTGGCCCGCCAGCTGTCATTGGTGCGGAAGCGGTAGAGCGTCTTGCCGGTCTTGGCGTCTACCGCGGCGAAATCGCCGCCCACTTCGCCATGGAACAACAAACCGCCGCCGGTGGTGAGTACACCGGTATAGTTGGTCTCCTGCGGGCCCGGCATCGGCTTTTCCCAAACGATATCGCCGGTTTCGATGTTCAGCGCCCTTACCAGCCGCAACCCGATTTCCGAAGGATCGGGATTGTTGCCGAAGACGCGGCCCTTGCTGCGATAGATGCCGCAATCCTCCGCCGCCATCACATAGAAAAGATTTGTCTGCGGATCATAGGCGGACGGATACCAGTTGGTGGCGCCGCGCACACCCGGACAGGTTTTGGTGCCCTCTTCCGTCGGCACATTGCCCGGCACCAGATGCGGCGCGCCGGTCTTGGGATCGAAGCCGTCCACCCAGGTGATCTTCTTCACAAAGGGTTTGGCCAGCAGGAATTCGCCGGTGGTGCGGTCCAGCACATAGAAGACGCCGCTGCGCTGGGCCGACATCAGCAATTTGCGCGGTTTGCCCTTCCACATGGCATCGGCCAGCACCATGGGCTGAGTGGCATCCCAGTCATGGGTGTCATAAGGCGTGAACTGGAAATGCCATTTGAACTTGCCGGTCTTGGCATCCAGCGCCACGACGGAGTTGGTGTAGAGATTGGTGCCGCCGCGTTCGGATGGATCGGTGTCGGGAAAGGGATTGCCCACCGCCCAATACAGTGTGCCGGTCTCCGGATCATAAGAGCCGGTCTCCCAGGTGGCGCCGCCACCAGTTTCGAGTGCCCGGCCCACCCACGTTTCCGAAAGCGGCTCGCCGGGTTTTGGAATCGTATAGAAGCGCCAGGCTTCCTTGCCGGTATTGGCATGGTAGGCAACGATGAAGCCGCGCATGGGACTGTCGCCGCCGGCAATGCCGGTGATGACCAGATCGTTCACCACCATCACCGAAGCAGAGGTATAGACCTTGCCCTTCTCCGACGGCTCGGCCAGGGCTTGCGACCACATCACCGCGCCGGTCAACCGGTTCAGGCAAACGATGTAAGCATCATCCGACGTGTAGAACAGCCGGTCACCCAGAATGCCGACGCCGCGATTGGGGCCGGCTGCCGCAGGCGCGGGATTGCGGAACGGGCCGCCGCCGCGCGCGCCGGGCAGGCGCTGCACGCCAAGCCCGTTGGTGCGGGGCGTGCACCAGATGCTGAGACCCGTCTTGGCATTCAGCGCGCAGACCTGCGGCCCGCCGGTGACATACATGATGCCGTCCACAACAATGGGCTCGCCTTCCAGCCCCACCCCGCCCGGCACGAAGGCCCATTGCGGCTGCAATTGCCTGACGTTCTTGAGATTGATCTGGGACAGCGGATTGTAATGGTTGCCGTCGCGGCGCCCATTATAGGTGGCCCAGTCGCCGGGCTTGGGATGCATCACTGCGTTGATCTCGGCCTGGGTCACTGGCGGCACTTCATGCTGCAACGGCCCGGGGTTGATGCCGCCCAAGGTACCCAGATAAGCAAGCAGGTCCCGGCGCTCGCCGCCGCTGCCATGGAACACGGGCATGTAGGACGTTTTCTGTTGGGTGATGGAAGCAATCTGCTCCTGCGGCAGCATGCGGAATTTGCCGTCCAGAGTCTGCAAAGCCACTTCGTGCTCGGTGCGGCGGCGCGCGAAGCCGCGCAGCTTTTCGCCGGACTTCAAGGTCACATCCTGCAGCGCCCACTGGAAATCGGCACAGAAGGCCCAACCGGGGCAGATGCCCAGCGACTTGGTGCCCATCAGCGAGGTGGGATTGTCCAGCCAGTGTTCCATCTCAGCGCGGGTGGAGCGCGCCGCGATCGCCGACAGGTCGGGCCCGTCGGAGGCGCCCTGACCGCGCACCATGTGGCACCCGCCACAGCCGCCGGCGCCGAAGAAATAGGCTTCGCCGGCCGCGACCTGTTCCGGCGGCGCGGCCTGAAGCCCGGAGATATTCTGCGAATGCAGCCAGGCCGCGATCCGCGTGGTTTCGCCCTGCGGCAGGCCCGGGAAAGGCGGCATACCGCGCTGGCCGGTGCGGATGATGTTTTCGATTCCCGCCACATCCAGGGTGCGCAGATGCGCATTGCCGATCAGCGAAGGCGCCCGGTCGCCTCCCCCGGCATTCTCGCCATGGCAGGCGGCGCAGGTGGTGTTGAAATCGCGCATGGCCTGCGCGGCGTCCGCGGGGCTGATGGCGCCCTGCTCCGGCTCCTGGGCCGAAACCTGGAAAACCATGAACGCGGCGGCGCAGGCCGCCGACAAGGCCAGGACAAGTTTCTTCACAGGGGGCTCCTTTGGTGCGGCTTCAGGACAAGCTCGGTTGGTCCCGTGACCGCTTTACCCACTTATAGGCCGCAACCGAGTTCTTCCAGAAATACTTCTCGGCAGCCTGGCGGCTTTTGCCGGAGAAATATTCCCGCACCAGCGCCACCGTGTCCGGCACTTCCGAGACGCCGACGGCATTGGGCCAGTCGCTGCCGAACACCACCCGGTCTTCGCCGAAATAGCCCATCAAAGTGTCCAGCCGTTCGCGATGGGCGGCAAGCCCGCGCACGATGGTGGGCGGCGGCGCGGGCGTCTGTTGCTCGCCCGCCGGCGCGGCGGGGCGCTGCGTGCGGACGGGATGCACGATCTCGGACAATTTGGTCCAGATATTCTTGCGCTGGGAGATTTCCTTGAGCACGGCGTCATAGGCCGCCTGGTTTTCAGGTGTTGGATCCAGCGCGGGAAGATGGTCCAGCACGATCCGCAAGTCCGGCACCTTGTCGTTCACCCGCACGGCGGCTTCCAGCAGGGCAACATTCTGGTTGGCGGTCTCCAGCACCAGGTCATGCTGGGCCAGCAGCTTGAGCCCTTCAATGAAGGCGGGGTTCTCCGTCTCGGCGGGCATGTTGTAGGTCCAGAGATTTCCATAGCGGATCCCGCGGAACAGCGGATTCTTGGCATAGCGTTCCAGATACTCGCCGAACTCGGGTTTTTCCGGCCGCAAATTTCCGATGCTGCCCACCATGATGTTTTCGGGCTGGATGGTCTGCAGCACCCAGAGATTGTCTTCGACCCAGGGACTGGCATCGACTTCGATAACGCCCACAATGCCCAGCGGCTTGGCGATCTTGGCGTACATGGCAGGCAAGGCCACGCCGCCGGGAAACGCGCGTCCGCCCTTGTAAGGCGCACCTTGCGGGCGGGTGCCGTCGAACAGATGGATATGACAATCGATGATGGGAATATCGCGGACATCGGCGGCATAGGCGGGCGCCCCGGCCAATGCCGCCGTTGCTGCCGAGGCTCCAACTATAAAGTATCTGCGGCTGTAGCTGTCCGCGGCGATGCCGGATGGTTGGACAGTCACGTCCGGAGATTGTTCATGACCCATCTTCGACCCCGCCATCCGACCTTGATGTACCGGGTTGAAGGTTCTTATCGCATCCGGGCCTGTCAACGCGCAGCCCATAAGCCCTCTCAGATATTGAGGGTGCCTCGCAATATGACATGAACTCTGTTTAAGCTTCGACCCGGAAAGCTTCCGGCCGCTCGCCGCGTCCCGCGCGCGCCTGCATTTCCAGATAAGCAGCCTCGATCTCGCGGGTGAAGCGGTCAATATCGAACAAACTCCGTCTTCCATGCACCAGACGATGGCGGATATCGGATAACCGGCCCCGGTCCTGGGCCAGGGACAGCGCTTTTGCTTCATAGTGCTCCATGCCGGAAGCGATCAGTTCTTCCAGGTCGGCATTGGCGAGCAGGCTGGCGCAGACCCGCGACACAAAGCTTTGACCGCGCAAGGTGACGACAGGAAGGCCCACCCACAGCGCATCGCTGGCGGTGGCATGGGCATTATATGGAAAGGTGTCCAGAAAAAGATCGGCCTGCGCCTGACGACCCAGATGACGGGCAAAGCTTTCCATCCGCCCCGCAAAACAAAGCCGTGCCGTATCCAGCCCGCGCGTCGCCGCCTCACGCCGGAATCGTTCGTTCATCGCCGGTCCGCCATCCCGAAGCCACAGCACGCTCCCGGGAACAGCCTTCAGCAGCCGCACCCACAGGTCGAACATCGCAGGCCTGATCTTGTGATTGGAATTGAAACAGCAAAATACAAAGCCATCCGGCGGCAATCCCGCCTCGGCGCGGCTGACAGGCTCCGGCTCGGGAAGCGCATCACCCCCGGGCCAGAAAGTCCGCGGCAACTGCACGATCTTCTCCGACAGTGCCGGCGCCAGTTCGAACGGCGCCACATGAGGATCGCCGATAATATAGTCGACGAAATCGGCGCCTATGGTTCCGGCATATCCCAGAAACGTGGTGCTGACCGGCGCTGGGCGGTATTTCAGGATTGCCGGCCGCCATCCCATGGTCTGGCCGTTGAGATCAACCAATATGTCGATCTCGCAGTCGCGGATCAGGGTGGCGGCTTCCCGGCTGCCCATGGCACCCAATTGGAAGAACCGGTCGCACGCCTTGACGATGCGGCGATAAAGGGCGCTTCCGTCTTCCCGTCCCGTGAACAGGCCAACAATTTCGAAGCGGAACCGGTCATGCCGTTCCAGCAGCCCCGCAATCTGGACGGCGACGGGATGGTCGCCAAAATCCGACGAAAGATAGCCGATCCTGATCCTGTCGTGACGATAGGCCTGCGGTGCCATGGCGGGCGGGCTCGCGCCATCCAACGCGCTGCCTGCAAGACTTCGCTTGAGGTTCGACACCGCACATCGCTTTTGCAGCCAGGGATCGTCACTCAGCGCCAGCAAGGTCAACGGCGGTACGGCGGCGCCATCTTCCACTGCCGAAAACAGTTTCGGAAGAAGAGGCTCCAAGATCCCCCAGTCGCAGGCGCGCAAGGCCGCGGAGGCCAGGTGCCCCAGCGCATCGGAGTGCCCCGGATTTATCTCCAGCGTCCGGGCAAAGGCGCGCTGGGCCTCATCGAAACGTTTCAGCACCAGCAATGTGGTGCCGGCATTGTAGAAAGCGCGCGCGTCCTGCGGCCGCAGACACAACACCTGTTCCATGCTCTGAAGCGCGTCTGCGTGCCGTCCCAGCGCCTGCAGCACGCCGGCGCGATTGTTCCAGGCGTCCGCCATCTGGGGATAGCGCGCCACAAGCCCGTCCAATGACGCCAGCGCATCGTCCCAGCGCTGCAATTGGATCAGCGCCATGGCGCGGTTGTAGAGCGCCCTTGGCTGGGCGGGCTCGAGTGCCAAAGCGCGGTCATAGGCTTCAATTGCCTGCTCCAGGCGGCGCAACATCGCCAGGGCATTGCCGCGGTCGCAATGGAGTGCGAAAACAAGCGGCGCGAGTTCGAGCGCGGCATCAAAGGCGGCCAGCGCACCGGCAAAATCGCCCGCATTGAGCGAGGCGACACCCTGCCGGTGGTAATGTTCGGCCGAAACCGTCATGTCAAAACGTCAGTCCTTGCATGGAGTGCAAGGCCCCAATCCGGTATGGGCGATCCGGTGTTGAAGGAAGGCGCGGGAATTCTGTAATCTCCGTCTCCTGTTCTTTCTGCGGGGCCTTAATGCACAAATGCCTCTTCCTTACAGCGATCGGCGCCATCCTGCTGGTCCAGTCCGCGTTCGCCGATACGCGAGACGAGGTCTGGTCGGCCATGCAGCGCTGCCGAGCGATCCAGGATGACCGTGCCTGGCTCGATTGCAACTATGGCGCCCAGCAGCCCATGCGCGCCAGACTGGGGCTGCAGCCAGCCCCCGATTTCCAGCAGCGCCTTGTGCCGCCCCCATCCATGACGTCAAGCGCCATGCCTACGGCGGTCATGCCGCCCGCCGGCCCCGTAGCCAAGACACCGGCGCCGCTGCCGCATCGCAGTCCCAGCTTCATGCAGATCCTGACAGGCACGGCGCAACCCGTCGCGGTTTCCCCGCTCGCCTCCATTGAGTACGACAGCCAGGGCGCCTTTATCGTCACCCTCGGCAATGGCCAGGTCTGGCATCAGCTCGATTCCGACTTCAGCGCCAAGGCGCGGTTCAAGATCGGCGCCAAGACGACGGTAACGCCCGGCGCCCTGGGCAGCTTTACCTTGAAGGCCGATGGCACATCGCATGTCTATAAAGTGGAAAGAAGAACCTGAATGCCCGTCGCTTCTCACGAGGTTCACCCGCTGTTTGTCGAGCCCTATTTCCGGGCCAACATCGCCGGCTCCATCACGCCACAGCAGATCGAATTCATCCAGAACCTGAAAATGGTCAACAATATGGAGAATTTGATCTCGGAGAACCTGTACATTTTCGAGGAGCCCGAACTCAAAAGCATCAAGGATACGATCCAGGAAGTCCTGGATATCTATGCCCGCGACGTGCTTTGCATTCCACAGAGACTGTATGTGACGCAATCCTGGTCGCTGACCAACAGCCCCAAGGTCGGGATGCATGGCCACTCGCATTCCAATTCGATCCTGTCGGGCTCACTCTATTATTGCGATCTGCCCACGCCGCCCTCCGGCATGGTGTTCACCCGCCATGTCAGCTACCAGCAGATCGATCTGGCGCCGGAATCCGCGAAACGCAACATCTACAACAGTCCGCTGAACCGGCTGATCCCCAAACAGGACGACGTTATCCTGTTTTCTTCTCGCCTGACTCATATGGTCGAACCCAACCCGTCCGACCGGCCGCGGCACTCGATCGCCTTCAACACCTTCGTCAAAGGCAAGTTGGGCAATTACCGCGACGTGTCGGAGCTAATGCTTTAGGTCCTTAAGGACCTCACGCGCGGCGTTATGGCCCGGCGCGCCGGTGACGCCGCCGCCGGGATGAGTTCCGGAACCGCACATATAAAGCCCCGCAACCGGCATGCGATAATTGCCATGCCCCAGGACCGGACGGGCGGCGAAGAGCTGATTCAACTCCAGCCGTCCGTGCATGATATCGCCGCCCGTCAGCCCGAAGACCCGTTCCAGATCCAGCGGGCTCAACACCTGGCGACCGATGACAGAGGCTTTGAACCCCGGCGCATAGCGATCCACCGTCGCGATCATCAGATCGGCGACCTCATCGCGATGCTGGTCCCAGGACATGCCGTGCGGCAACTGCGGCGCGGTGTGCTGGCAGAACAGGCTGGCGACATGCGCGCCCTTGGGCGCCAGGCTGTCGTCCAGGGTTGACGGGATCAGCATCTCCACCACCGGATTTTGCGACCAGCCTTTCTCTCGCGCATCGCTATAGGCTTTGTCCATGTAAGAAAGGCTGGGCGCAATGATGATACCGGCCGTCATATGATCGCCGCCCTCCGGCAGGCAAGTGAAGCGCGGCAGTTGCGACAGCGCCACATTCATCCGGAAGGTACCCGAGCCGACCCGATAGGCATCGATGCGTTCGCGAAAATCTTGCGGCAGCAGGCCCGGGTCCATCAATTTCTGAAACAGCAGTTTGGGACCGACATTGGCAACCACAGCGCGGGCGCGCACGCTCTCGCCATCCTCGCATACGATTCCGGCCGCACGCCCTTTTTCCACCAGGACTTCGCGTACCGCCGCATCGACGCGGATATCCACGCCCACACTGGCGCAGGCTTTCGCCATGGCCTGGGTGATGGACCCCATGCCGCCGATGGCATGGCCCCAGGCGCCGCGCTTGCCGTTCACCTCGCCCAGCAGATGATGCAGCAGCACATAGCCGGAGCCCGGCATATAGGGACTGGCGTAATTGCCCACGATGCCGTCAAAACCATAGACCGCCTTGATCGGATCGCTCTCGAACCAGTCATCCAGATAGTCGCCGGCGGAACGTCCCAACAGCGCCAGCAGGTCGCGCTTGGCGGCAAGATCGAGCGCGCCTAGTTTGCGCGCCAGCCGCCCGACTTTCAGCAGTTCGAGAAGCGTGGCGAGAAACCCGCCCTCGACGACATTGGGCGGCGTCTCGAGCATCAGCTCGCGAACAAGCTCCGACACTGCCCCCAGCCGCTGGTGATAGGCATCCAGGCGCCCCGCATCGCGGGCGGAGAATTTCGCCACTTCGCTTTTGGTCCTGCCCTCGCCCACTGCCAGATAGCGGCCATCGTCGGTGGGAAGGAAATTCGCCAGCTTCCGGTTGACGATGCGCAAGCCGTGCTCATGCAGCTTCAGATCGGCGATGATCTTGGGCTGCAGCAGTGAGACAGTGTAGCTGGCGACGGAATTGCGGAAACCAGGATGAAATTCTTCGGTGACCGCGGCGCCACCCACCACGCTGCGGCGCTCCAGCACCACCACCCGCAATCCCGCGTTGGCCAGGTAATAGGCACAGACCAGGCCATTATGACCCGCGCCGATGATGGCGATATCGAAGTCCTGGCGCGCCGGCATCGCCTATTCCAGATACCTTGCAGCGAAGCTGATGAAATAGGACCAATTGGGCATGGGCGTATGGCCGTAAGGATGTTGGCGGAAAGCGATGCTGCCCTTGTTCAGGAAGGTCTCGATTTTGGGAAGTGTATCTGTCTCCAACCCCGTCTTGCTATAAAAAGACCAGGCCGGGCTGGCCGCTGCCGCCGCCTTGAACATGCCGGTTGTATCCTGCCAGGCGTCACCCGGAATCGCACAGGCCGGTTCGTCGATATAGCCGCCGCCGCCAATGAAAACCGGCCGTGGCGCCACAAGGGCGATGAACTCGTGACTGTCGACCGGCATCTCATTGGCGGAATGACCGGCCGCGGCATAGCGCAGGAAATTGCTCGCCATCCAATGGAATTCGTTGGGTGAAGCCAGGTTCTGCAGAGCCTCGCCGTAATTGCGGCGATAGAGATTGGCGCCGCCGGCCCCGGAAGACGAGATAAAGCCGATGGCAAAGCGTGGATCGTCCGCCAACGTCACCAGCGCCGCCTTTCCGCCGCGGGAATGGCCCATGACGCCGACTTTTTTGCCATCCACGTCCGGGTCGGTTTGCAGATAGTCCAGCACCCGGCTGTTGGCCCAGGCCCAGGCGCGCAACACACCCCAATCGTCCAGCTTACGCGGGTGGCCCTTGTTCACCAAGCCGATGATCCCCTGGGTGAGCCCGGCGCCATTGTCGGCCTGAACCGCATTGACGTCCACCGAGACAAAGCCCCAGCCGCGCTTCAGCAACTGGCGATTGGAGGTTTCTGTCGGCGGTCCCAGCACCAGGCACATCTCGCTGCCGGGAATATGCAGGATGGGGTCCGGCCCGTTCAGCGCAAAGCGCGGTGTCAAGGTACCCCCACCGACGATCACGGGGACTTTTTTGCCCTTGGTGACGGCGGGCGTGACGATGTCGGCCGGAATACTCACCTTGATCGCGGGATGGGCGGCATTGTCCACCTCGCCCACCACATGCTTGACGATGGCATCGATCCCGTCGACCGGCCTGGCGGTGACGCTTTCCAACCGCCAGGTTACTTGCGGAATATGAGAGGGATATTTTCCATACACATTCTCGTCGAACAGGGCTTTCAACTCCGCGCGCCGCCTGTTCCATTGCGCCAGGCTTGTGACCTTCGTTCCGTCCTTGAGCGTCAAAAGCCTGGGCAGGTCGGGATAAGGATCGGCCTTGGCTTCATCATAGTTGGCGAAATCGGGCCGGCCGGGATGCACCGCCTCCTTGGGTTGGCGCAACTCCGTGATTCCCAGCAACTGCATCTCCCGCTGCAACTCGCGGATGGACGCGTCCAGGATCGCCTGGGCTTCGGGGGTACGCTTGCGTGCGGCGGCATCGGAAGGAATCTCCGGCGCCTTGGTCTGGGAAAAAGCGGGGGTGGGAAGTGCCGCGGCGACCAACATGCCCGCCACCAGAATATGATGTGCTTTCATGACCCCTGCCCGTGCAAAGAGACGGCACCTGTTTCGGTCCTGCCACAGTAGAAACGAAGCAGGCTGCTAAAGCCAGAACCCGCCCGTTTCACCAAAACTTCGCATGACGCCCGGGTTCCTGCCGCCCGGTCCCTTTCTTCTTGCGCTGCGGGTTGGCACACTCGCCCCCAATGTCAGCAGGACGAATCCCCGGACTGGCGGCAGCGTTGGTTTTCGTTCTTCTGGCGGGGCCGGTGCGTGCTGCGGACCCACAGGCTTATACGGTAGAGATTTCCGGCGCCCCCTCGGCCGAGGCGGATGCGGCTCTGCGCGCTACCTCCCAGCTTGTGACCCTGCAGGGCGCGGGCGCTGTGCCGCCCTTTGCCTTGGTGCTGCGGGCCCGTGATGACGTTGCCCGGCTGCAGACCGCGCTGGACAGTTTCGGTTTTTACCAGAACAAGGTCACGGTCACGGTCGCGGGGCTCAGCCCCGATGATCCGGCCCTGCCCACTCGGCTAGACGATCTTCCCCAAGGCTCATCGGCACCAGTGAAGATCGCGGTCACGCCGGGGCCGCTCTATCACATCGGCAGGGTGCGCTTGCGGGGTGATGTGCCGGATCGCGATCGCGCCGCTGTGGGCGTCAACAGCGGCGATCCCGCCATTGCAGGTGTGGTGCTGGATGCACAGAATCGCTTGCTGGCCGCGCTGCAGGAGGACGGCTATGCCTTGGCCAAGGTGGAAAGCCCGGACGCCACCGCCGACGACCAGGCCCATACCATTGACGTCACGTATAAGGTGGATACCGGTGTCCAGGTCGCGATAGGCGCCATCACTTTTACCGGTCTCAAGGAGGTTCACGATTCCTTCGCCCGTCGCGCATTGACCGTTCATCCGGGCGAACGCTACCGCCCCAGCCGGATCGAGGCCGCGCGCCAGGCCTTGGCCAGCCTGGGCGTCTTTTCCGGCGTCAGCGTGCGCGCCGCCGATCATCTTTCCCCCGACGGCCGCATTCCTTTGGTGTTCGATGTGCAGGAACGGCCGGCGCATGCCGTGACCATCTCCGGCAATTATTCCACCGACCTGGGCATCAGCCTTTCCACCACCTGGTCGCACCGTAACCTGTTCGGCAATGCCGAACAGCTCAATCTCACCGCCGCCGGCACCGGCCTGGGCAGCGCCAGCACGGGGCTGGGCTATGACCTGCGCGCGCAATATATCCAGCCGCTGTTCCTGACCCAGAACCAGGTGCTGGAATTCGACATCAGCGGGGTCAAGCAACAGCTCGAGGCTTATGACCAGACGGCGCAGACCATCGCCGGATTCCTGCGCCGCAAATTTTCCACCCTGTGGTCCGGCAGCGCCGGCCTGTCGCTGACTCATGACCAGATCGTCCAGGAAGGCACCTCGCAGCTGTACGAGCTGCTGGCGGCGCCGGTGTCGGTCACCTATGACAGCACCGGCATCGCCGACGCGCTGCGCGATCCGGTGACCGGCCTGCGCGCCTCGGGCACCTTGACCCCCACCCACACCTTCGGCGGAAACAATGTCAGCTTCCTGGTGACGCAAGTCACCGCCTCCTCCTATTTCGATCTTTCCGGCGACGGCCGTTCGGTAGCCGCGGTGCGGGGACTGGCTGCCACGATTTTCGGTGGCACCAATCTCGGCCTGCCGCCCGACCAGCGGCTTTATGCCGGCGGCAGCGCCACCGTGCGCGGCTATGCCTATCAGTCCCTGGGGCCGCAATTCGCCGACCGCCGGCCGGTGGGCGCCAAGTCGGTGGATGCCGGCAGCTTCGAGTTCCGCCAGCGCATCGGCGAGGAGTGGGGCGCCGCCGCCTTTGTGGATGCGGGCCAGGCCAGCACCGGCGCGCCGTTCACCGGCCAGATCTTTGCCGGCGCAGGTCTTGGCGCGCGTTATTACACACCGATCGGCGCGGTGCGCGTGGACGTAGCGGTCCCGCTGGTGCACCTGCCGGGCGGAGATTCCTTTGAGCTCTATATCGGACTGGGACAGGCCTTCTGATGCAGAACCTGCCGCGCAGCATCAAATGGATCGGGGCGATATTGGGCGCCCTGATGCTGGCTGCGCTTGCGCTTTTCTACACCCCACCGGGCCTTTCGCTGGTAGCAAGGCTGGTGACCTCCCTGAGCGGCGGTACAGTGCGGCTGGTGGAACTGGGCGGTTTCTTCCCCAACCGTCTTCACGTCGCGCAGCTGGAGATCGCAGACCGCCGAGGTGTGTGGCTGCGCGCCGAGCAAGTCTCGCTGCGCTGGTCGGCGCTGGCCATGATCGCGAACCATCTGGTGGTGGATGAAGTGACGGCGTCGGACATTCGGGTCCTGCGCCGGCCTGTTCCATCCGGCAAGGCAGGAGGCGAAACACCCCGCATCGATATCGAGAAGCTGGACCTTCCTCGTATCGAGATCGCGCCTCCCGTGATCGGCCATGCCGCCATCCTGTCCGCCGCGGGGCAGTTGCATTACACCTCCCTGCACGAACTGGACGCCGATCTCCTGGTCGCGCGGGTTGAGACCAGCGACAGTTATCGCATCGCAGGCGGCATTTCCGCCGATGTGGCACACGGCACCATCACCATCCATGAAAGCGCTGACGGTATCCTGGGCAAGCTGGCGGGCCTGCCGGGCCTGGGACCGGTCAATCTTACGGCGCAGGCGGACGGCGACACACGCGCCAACCGGCTGGCGCTCTCCCTGTCCGCTGGACCGCTAACGGCCCGGGGACAAGGCCTGATCCAGTTGGCATCACGGCAAGCCGACTTTGACCTCACTCTGTCGAGTCCGGCCATGGCGCTGCGCCCGGACATCGCATGGCGGACCCTGTCCGGCGAAGTTCATTTCCACGGAAGCTTCGAGGCACCCGCATTGCAGGCGCACCTGCTGCTTGCGGACGGAAAAATCGCCGGTGTCGCGGTGCGCACCTTGACCTTGGATGCCCAGGGCAATGGCGGTACCGCCCGGTTAGACGGCAGCGCTGAAGGCGTCGTGCTGCTGGCCGGTCATCCCGATCTGTTCGCCAAGGCGCCGGTCAAGTTCCAGGCCCGGGCGGATTTGAAAGCGGCGGCGTTGCCGGTGATCTTTTCACTTTCCCATCCTCTGGCAAACCTGCAAGGCAATGCCCAACTGCGGGGCGGCCTCAGGCTTTCCGCCGATCTTGCCGTACCATCACTGGCGCCCCTCGCCGCGTTGGAAAAGCTGGAGTTGCCAGGCAAGGCAAATCTGCACATCACCGCCGCGCAAACGGGCCAGCAGACGACAATCGCGCTTCAGGGCAAGCTGAATGCGGAAGGGAATGCCCTGCCGGCGCGACTTTTGGGCCGCAACGCCGGCATTGCGCTTAATGCTGCGTTGACCGGTGCCGATGTCACCCAGTCGCGCCTGCAACTACATGGCGCCACACTCACCGCAGACGTCCAGGGCAGCTTGCGCAAGAGCGTGCTCAATTATCGCCTGGCGCTGGACATAAGCGACCTTTCGCGCCTGACAAAGACACTGCAGGGAACCCTTTCGCTGCGCGGCAGCCTGAACGGACCGTCTCAGAAGGCGGCGCTGTCGGTCAGCGGCTCGACCGTCCTGGCCACCAAGGGCTTTGCCCGCCAGCGCGTCAATATCGAATTGCAGGCGACCAACCTGCCGGCGCTGCGAGATGCGCGCCTCGTCCTGGACGGGCGGCTGGATGGCGCGCCGCTGCGCTTGAATGCGACGCTTAAAGGCGAGAAAGCACGCCAGGCCAGCCTCACCGCGCACTGGCGGTCATTGGATGCGAAGGGCGATCTGACGATGGCGGAAAATTCCGCCCTTTCCGGCAAGGTGCGATTCTCCCTGCAGAAGCTTGCCGATCTTGCGGTTTTTACCGGGACCAGCATCGGCGGCACAGCCAATGCCATGGTGACGCTCAAGCCGCGCGACGGGAAAACCGACGCGCTGTTGGAAGCGAACGGCAAGGAACTGAAGCTTGACGCCGTCAGCGCCAAGAACTTCGTAGTGCATGGCACGGTCGGCGACCTGACCGGCAAGCCGCTCATGGGACTGGCCGGCACGATCCATGACATATCGGCGCCGGGCTTTCATGGCGACATGCAGACAAAAATCGATGGGCCGCTGGACAGGCTGGTCATCGGCCTGGATGCGGACCTGAAGGACGGCGACGGCACACCATTGAAAGCCCATGCAGGCGCGGCGCTGGACGCTAGCGGCAAGCACCTTACCCTCACCGCGCTCGACGCCACCTGGCGCGGCGTGCCGCTGAAACTGGACGCGCCGGCAGTGGTCGATTTCGCCAATGGATTGGCGGTGGACCGCCTCACCGCCCATCTGGGCAAGGGCCGGATCACTGCCACCGGCCGCCTGATGCCCGAACTGGGCTTGACCGCCTCGGCGGACGCCATCGCCCTGGAAGATTTCAGGACCTTTCTGCCGCAAGGGGGCGGACAAGGCACGATCTCCGGCCGCGCCGAACTGCGCGGCACCCTGGCCGCGCCGCGAGGCACGGTTTCGCTGCAAGGGCGCGCGTTACGCGCCAGCTTCTCCAGCGGCGCCGTGCCGCCGGCAGCTTTCGATGCGCGGGCAGAACTGGCGGGCGACCATGCCACCCTCACTGCCTCAGTCGCCGCGGGCAACAATGCGCATCTGACCCTGGAGGGCAGCGCACCGCTGACGCCGGCAGGCACCTTGGCGCTGCATGCCAGCGGCACCGCCGATCTCTCCCTGCTCGATCCTTTCCTGATGGCGGAGGGCCGACGCCTGCGCGGCGTCCTGACGCTCGATACTCGCATCGCCGGCACACTGGCTGCGCCACGCGTCAGCGGCACCGGCAAACTGACGGGCGGGGAGTTCCAGGATTATGCACGTGGCATTCGGCTGCGCGAGATAACCGCATCCGTGGAAGCGGACGGCGGCCGCATGCGGCTGACCCAAGTCACCGCCCGGGCGGGCAGCGGCAGCCTGACCGCCAGCGGCAGCATCGACCTGACCGCCGCCGGCCTGCCGGTCGACATCGGCCTGGAAGCGAAAGATGCAGAGCCGGTCGCCAGCAACCTGATCACCGCAACCGTGTCCGGCGAAGCCAAACTCTCCGGCCATCTCAGGACCCTGACGACCTTGTCGGGCCAACTGCAGGTGATGCGCGGCGAAATCAACCTGCCGCAGAATTTCCCGCCCGAGGTCGCGATCCTCAATGTGCGCCGGCGCGGCCAGCCGCGGCTGCCGCCGCCACCGCCGCAAGGCCGCATGGCGCTGGACCTGCAGCTACAGGCCGCCGGACCGATCTTTGTGCGCGGCAACGGCATGGATGCGGATATGGGCGGCGGCATCCATATCGGCGGCACCAGCGCGGCGCCGGTGATGACCGGTGAATTCCGCATGAACCGCGGCAGCTACAGCCTGGCGGGCCAGACTCTCAACTTTACCACCGGCCGCATCCGCTTCGATGGCGTGGGCGTGCGCGGACGGCTGGATCCCACCCTGGATTTCGTGGCGCAAACCATCTCCAGCGGGGTCACTGCCGTGCTGGCGGTCGGCGGTTATGCCTCGTCGCCCAAGATCACCCTGTCCAGCACGCCGGTGCTGCCCCAGGACGAAGTGGTGGCACATCTGTTGTTCCAGCAGAGCGTGAAACAGCTGACCCCGCTGCAACTGGCCAGCATCGCCCAGGCGGTGGCCGCCATCGGCGGCGTGGGCGGGGGCTTCAATCCATTGGGCACGGTGCGGCGCACCCTGGGACTGGACCGGTTGTCGGTGGCCAGCGCCAATGGCGGCGCCACTGGCAGCCAAAGTCAGACGGCGGTGGAGGCCGGCCGTTATGTCGCGCGCAATGTCTATGTCGGGGTGAAGCAAAACCTGTCCGGCGGCACTCAGACGCAGGTACAGGTCGACATTACCCGCCGCCTCAAGGCCCAGGCGACCTTGAGCACCGGCGCCAGCGCAACCGCACCCCAGAGCACCGCGTCGCAGGACAATGGCAGCAGCATCGGGCTGAGCTATCAGTTCGAATATTGATGGCGCAGAAAGAGTGGCGGCGGTGAACACCGTATCGCTATCTGCTAAGGATGGTGGGCAAGCCGGTGAAGGACATGATCGAGCTTTCGGCCGTATCCAAGACCTATCCGCAAGCCGCCGCGCCATCCGTGAAGGATGTGACCTTGAGCGTGGCGGAGCATGAATTCCTTGCGCTGATCGGGCCATCCGGCTGCGGCAAGACCACCACCCTCAATATGCTGAACCGGCTGGTCGAACCGGATTCGGGCCGCATCCGCATTGATGGCCATGATATCGCTGCTGCCGATCCGGTGCAGCTGCGCCGGGGGATCGGTTATGTCTTCCAGGAAGCGGGCCTGTTCCCGCATATGACCGTGGCCCAGAATATCGCCATCACGCCGCGCCTGCTGGGCTGGAGCGAAACCGACAGGGCGCAGCGTGTGGAAGAATTGCTGGCGCTTGTACAGCTTACCGGTTTCGGCGGGCGCGATGTGCGGCAACTGTCCGGCGGCCAGCGCCAGCGCGTGGCCCTGGCCCGTGCGCTGGCGGCACGCCCCGCCATCATGCTGCTGGATGAACCTTTCGGCGCCTTGGATCCTCTCACCCGCGATGACATCGGCCAGCAATACCGGCGCATCCATGATCAGTTGAAGCTCACCACCGTGATGGTGACTCATGACATGACCGAGGCCCTGCTGCTGGCCGACCGGATCGGCGTGATGCGCGCAGGCACGTTGGTGCAGGTGGATACGCCGCAAGCCCTGCTGGCGCACCCCGCGGATGATTTCGTGACCGAGCTGGTGGAAACGCCCAAACGGCGCGCCGCCCAGCTCGCGGCGGCACTGCACGGCGCATGAGCGAGAATTTCACCGCCGCGCTGGAATTGCTGCCCGACTATCTCGGCCAGCATCTGCTGCTGAGCATTTCAGCGATCCTGCTGGGAACCGCGATCAGCCTGCCGCTGGCGATTGTGGGCGCGCGGCGGCCGGGTTTGCGCGGCCCTTTGCTGGGATTTGCGAGCATCATCCAGACCGTTCCCGCGCTGGCGCTGCTCGCATTGTTTTATCCCATCCTTCTGGCGCTTTCGCTTTTGACGCAGGATTTGCTGGGCGTAAGCGTTCCGGCCCTGGGCTGGCTGCCGTCGCTTTTGGCCCTGACGCTTTATTCCATGCTGCCGGTGCTGCGAAACACGGTGACCGGGCTCTCCGGCATCGATCCCGCGGTCCTGATGGCAGCCAAAGGCGTGGGCATGACACCACGCCAGTCGCTGGTGATGGTGGAGTTGCCACTAGCCGCGCCGGTCATCATGGCCGGCATCCGCACCGCCTCGGTATGGGTGGTGGGCACCGCGACTTTGTCCACCCCGGTCGGCCAGACCAGCCTGGGCAATTACATCTTCACCGGCCTGCAGACCGAGAACTGGGTCTTCGTCCTGTTCGGCTGCATCAGCGCCGCGCTGCTGGCGCTGCTATTGGACGGTTTGCTGGCTTTGGCGGCATCAGGCCTGGCGCGGCAAAAGCGGATGCATCTGCTCGCGGCGGGCGCGGGCCTTGCCGCCGTCATCCTGGCCGGGCTGGCGCCGCTCGCTTCCGCGCCGGGCCAGACCATCATCGTGGGCGCCAAGAATTTCTCGGAGCAATATGTCCTGGCCGACCTGATCAAGGACCGGCTGGCGCGCGCCGGCATCGCCACCAGCCTCAAAAGCGACCTGGGATCGACCATCGCCTTTCACGCCCTGACCTCCAACACCATCGATGTCTATGTCGATTATTCCGGAACCCTGTGGGGCTATGAAATGCATCGCACCGACATGCCGGGACGACGGGCCATGTTGCAACAACTCGGCGATTGGCTGCGCAAGACCCATGGCGTTGAGATGTTGGGCTCGCTGGGTTTCGAGAACGCCTACGTTTTCGCCATGCGCAGCGACCGCGCCCAGGCCCTGCATATCCGCAGCCTGGCCGATCTGGCGTCCCAGGCGCCGCATCTCAAGATCGGTGGCGACTTCGAGATATTTTCGCGGCCCGAATGGAAAGCCGTAACAAAAGCCTATGGCCTGAATTTCGGCGTCCGGCGGCAGTACCAGCCGGACTTCCTCTATCGCGCCGCGGCGGGGGGCGATGTCGATGTGATCTCGGCCTTTTCCAGTGACGGCCGCATTGCCCGCTATGGCCTCACCATCCTGGCCGATCCCAAATCCGCCTTGCCGCCTTATGATGCGATCCTGCTGTTGGCGCCGCGCCATGCCGACCGGCTGCGGCCCTTGTTGCAGCCCTTGATCGGCACCATTCCGCTCACCGCCATGCAACAGGCCAACCTGCTGGTGGACCGCGATCACAAAACCCCGGCCCAGGCCGCCGACTGGCTGGCCCGCCTCACGCCTTCTTCGCATTCGCCGTGAAGAGCAGGAAAATGCTCACACCGGCGCCGGCACAGGCCACTGCGCAAGCCAGCGATGCGATATGGAAACCCTGAACCAGCCCAGGCCCCGTCATGGCCAGAATATTTCCCAACAGCGCGGTCGCGATCATGCCGGCGATGCGCGCGACAGCACTGTTCAACCCGGACGCAGAGCCGGTATGGCTGCCGTCGACCGATGACAGCACCGCCGTGGTCAACGGCGATACGGCACAGGCCATGCCGACGGCCATCACCACAATGGCGGGAAACAGCGCCGTCCAGTAGCTGCTGTGCTGATCCACGCGCAGCAGCAACAGAAATCCCGCCGCCACCACCAATGGCCCGCAGATCAAAAGCCAGCGCGAACCGATGCGCCCGGCCAGCGCACCGATCCTGGGTGAGGCAATCGCCAGGATCACGGCGAAGGGCAGAAGCGCCGATCCGGCCTGGGTGCCGGAATAGCCTGACGCCCGGATCAGCAGATAGGGAACCAGCACCATCAGGGCACCCAGCGCCCCGTAAAGCAGCAAGGTCAGCAAGGTGAGACCGACAAAGGGCGGCGAGCCGAACATGTTCAGCGGAATCATCGCCCGGCTTTTCCGCGATTTTTCCACCAGCAGGAACGCCAGCATCAGGACCCCGCCTGCCGCCAGCAGCCCGTACGCCATCGGGGTCCAACCGGCGGGACCGGAGCCGATAGTCAAACTCCAGGTGAGTGTGCCCAGACCCGCCGTAGCCAATACACCACCCGTCACATCCAGCGGCGGCGGCGCCCGTTCCGGCAAGACCTCGCGCACGAACAACAGGCCCAGCACAATGGCACCAAGCGCCAGCGGCAGGTTGATGAGAAAGATCGAGCGCCAGCCCACCGTGTCGATCAGCCATCCGCCCAGCACGGGTCCGATGGCCGCCATCGCGGCGCCGACCGAAGCCCAGATACCGACAGCACGGCCCTTGGCTTCGCCTTCAAATGACGCGCCCAGAATGGCCAGGCTGTTTGGCATCAGGATCGCCGAGCCCATGCCTTGAACGAACCGCGCCGCCAACAGCCAGGGCAGACTGGGCGCAAGCACGCAGCCCACAGACGCCGCCGCAAACAGCACAGTGCCCCACACCAGCAAACGACGACGCCCAAGGCGATCCCCGGCGGCACCGCCCAGCAAAAGCAGCGCGCCCAACGGCAGCAGATAGGCGTTGATCACCCATTGCAGATCGCCGGCACCGCCGTGGAAATCCGCACCGATGGCGGCCAGCCCCACATTCACCACCGATCCGTCGACGAAGGCCAGGCTGGAGGCGAGAATGCAGGTTGCCATCAGCCAACGAGGATGGGGCTGGCCGGCGGATTGGCGCGCATCGCTGCTGGCACTCATGGATAGCTTTTACAGGCAGGGAGAGGTTTGCGTCTGCACCAATATGCAAAAGTTGCGGCTAGAGGTTCCCGGCGGCGATTTGCTACAACAGCTTCGACCGGCGAAGAATGGATCGGCTTCCTTGACCACACTGCTTGTGACCCATCCCGACTGCATCGCCCATGATCCCGGCGCCGGTCATCCCGAATGTCCCGCCCGTCTGTCCGCTGTCCTGAAGGCGCTGGCGGAGCCACAGTTCCGCGGGCTTGTGCAACGCGAAGCGCCGCTGGGCGGCAAGGCGGATATAGCGCGTATCCATGGCGAAGAGTTTGCGGATGCCGTCCTGTCCTGCATTCCGCAAAGCGGCCGCGTGGCGCTCGATCCGGACACCATCGTATCGCGCAAGTCGGGCGAAGCGGCCCTGCGGGCCGTGGGTGCGGTAACCTCTGCAGTGGACGCGGTGATGGCGGGCGAAGCGCGCAACGCCTTCTGCGCCGTGCGGCCTCCGGGCCATCACGCCGAGCCGGACCGGGTGATGGGCTTCTGCCTTTTCAATTCCATTGCCATCGCAGCCCGGCATGCCCAGGCGGTGCATGGCCTTCGCCGTGTGGCGATCGTGGATTTCGATGTTCATCACGGCAACGGTACGCAAACCGTGGCCGAAGCGGATGCGACTTTGTTTTTCGCTTCCAGCCATCAATTTCCCTTTTATCCCGGCAGCGGCGGCGCCGATGAAACGGGCCTGGGCAATGTGGTGAACGCGCCGCTTGCATCCGGCACCGGCGGCCCGGCCTTCCGCCGTGCCTTCGAGACTAGAATTTTACCCGCCCTGGACTCCTTCGCGCCCGAGCTGCTGCTGGTTTCGGCGGGATTTGACGCCCATCGCGCCGATCCCCTGGCGGGATTGGAGTTGGAAGAAGGTGATTTCGCCTGGATCACGGATCGGCTTCTGGAAACCGCACGGCGCCATGCCGGCGGACGCCTGGTCTCGGTGCTGGAAGGCGGCTACGACCTCAAGGCGCTGGCCGGATCGGCAGCGGCTCATGTCCAGGCTCTGATGCAACCGGATTAGCGGCCGACGCTTACAAAGGCGATCTTGTTCACCCCGCTGCAGGCGAGCCACAGATTGCCATCCGGAGTATGCACCATGTTGCGCACCACACCGCCGCCGGAGGGGATCGGCCAAGTCTGGAATTTGCGGGTCTTGGTGTCGAACCGCACCAGGCTATTCGGCTCAGTATTGGACTCGCTGTACCAGATGGCATCACCGACGGCCGTGATGCCATAGGGCTGCGACCGTGGCCCGCCGGGCGATGGGTATTCCGTCACCTCGCCGGTCTTGGGATCGAGACGCCCCAGGAAGCCGCGCGCATAATCGGAATACCAGATGATGTCGTCATGGGTGATGGCGACCCGGCGCGGCCGCGCTTGCGGATTCGGCAGAGTGAATTCCCGGATTTCCAAAGTGTCGGGATCGATGCGCGCCACCTTGTTGCTGCCGAATTCCACAAAGTAGGGCACGCCATGGGAATCGATCACCATGCCGTAAGGGTTGGAGCGCGGCGTCGGCGATGACGCCAGCTTGACCTCGCCCGTGCGGGGATCGAGCCGTCCCACCATATTGGCGCCCTGCGCCGTGAAATAGATGTTGCCATTGGGTGCCTGCAGCAGGGTGTGGGGATCGCGCGCCGCCGGATCGGGCATTGCATATTCGGTGATCTGGCCAGTCTTGGGATCAAGCTTGCCGATATAGGCCTTGAAGTTCGCGGTGAACCAGACATTGCCGTCGCGGTCGGCGATCAGGCCATGCGGGCCGGAGCCCGGCGTCTTGAGGTGATACTCCTTGAACTGCTGGGTTTTGGGATCGAAACGGCCCAGCACATTGGCCATCTGGCCGGTGTACCAGACCGACCCGTCGGGTGCGAACATGGGATCATGCGGGCGCGAGCCCGGCGTGGGCACCTCCCACTCCTTTATCGTGACCTTGACATCGCCGGCAACCGTGGCCGCGGCCGGCAGCTTCTTGGGCGGAAAATTTTTCGCCAGATAGTCCAGCACCACGGGAAACTGGCCGGGTGGGACCTGCGCGCCATTGTTGACCATCATGTGCAGCACCGTCTCCCAATCGGCGCGGCTGTGGCCCGCATTGGTGATGTTGGTGAGTGCGTGACAGGCGGCACAGGCTTGTTCCACCGTGGCCTTGCCCGAGCCTTCGGGAAGCAATACCGGCGTACTCTGGGCGAGCGCTGCTGATGCCAACAAAAGCATGCCGCCGGCGGGAAGGATAATTTTCTGCAGCATCACGACCTCATGTCCAAAGCTGTTAACCGCGTGGAACAGGACCGGCCGGCCAATGCAAAAATAGGCGGGCCGATTTCCGGGGTCAATCTTGCCGCAAAGGCACGGCATATCTGCCAGATTTGGGTGTGCTGCAGCGCATTAACCTTCGTCCAGCGCCGTGATAGGATTGGATTTCAAAGTGCTTAGAATAAGCAACCCAAAGGCGGGGTCATCAGGTGGCGGCAGACGAGCCGGAAATATCTCAGGTCCAATCCGGCTCCGGCGATACGGATATCGCCGGCAACGAGGAACGCTGGCAGACCTATCTCCATTATGACCTGGCCGTGCAACAGGCGGTACGGCGGCTAAGCGCCCTGTCCAACGAGAATGTGGAAGCGTTCCGCGACCTCCTGCTCAAGGGGCGCGATCGCACGCGCGTCAAAGACTATGAGGCCGAGAGCATCCGGAACCTGCAGGGCGAAGCCTTTGTCGGCGACGAGGAATTGCAGCGGACCCTGATTGTCCTGAATGCCGAAGACCCGCGCCTGGGGGAGGCGTTCAAGAAACTCGTCGCCAAGACCGGCAGGCCCGCGAACCTGGATCAGGCCGTGGCATCCCTGCGCGCGCCAGCCGAAACTCCCCCGGCACAGAAAACGGCAAAGATTGTCCCAATCACGGCGCTGCGCGAGACCGAGCCGGCGCGGCAATCATCCCCGCCACAGGAAGCGTCCGCCGGACCGGACGCGGCAAAGGCCCCCACAGTGACGCCGCTTCGGGAAACGGAGCCAGCACCTACGCCGCTGCGGTCCATAGAACCGGACCAGCCGCGCTCAAAGCGTTTCGCCCTTGCGGCTGCCGTTATCGGCATTGCCGTCATCGGCTTCGCGGTCTTCCAATTTGTTCCCCATGGCGCTTCTCCGCCTGCGGTTCCGGCGGCGCGCGTTGCGGCCTCCGCGCCTCCCGCGGCAGCTCCGTCTGTTCCGGCCGCCGTACCGGCACAGGGTCCCGCGACCGCGCCAGCACCGAGCCCAGCTGTCACGCCCGCCCAGGATAACGAGACGAAATCCTCACCGGCCGCCTTGCGGCCCGCCGACAACCAGCCCGAGAAGCTTGCCGAAACAGAGAAGCTTCCGGAAAGCACCGATGGGTCAAGCGTGGAGCATCCGATGTCGAAGCCGGCACCGGGCTCCTACTACCGGGCGGTACGAGGCGACATGCTCACCCGGATCGCATTGACTGTCTATAACGACCCGTTCAAATACGTCGTGATCCAGAAGGCCAATCCCGCGCTTCGCGATTCACCCAACCTGGTGCTGGTCAATCAGGTGATCTACATCCCCCCGCATTGATTCCCGGTTGCGTCAGCGCGCGTCCGCGCCGGCCCACAGCACCACGCGCAAGGTCTGCATCATGATCTTGAAATCAAGCAGGATGCTGCAGTTCTTCACATAGTACAGGTCATAGCTCAGCTTGGAACGGGCATCGTCCAGCGAGGCGCCGTAAGGATAATTGACCTGTGCCCAGCCGGTGAGCCCCGCCTTCACGGCATGGCGCTCGTGATAGAGCGGCAGTTGCCGGGCCAGATTCTCGATGAACTCCGGACGTTCCGGACGCGGCCCCACCAGCGACATCTCGCCGGCAAGCACATTGAAAAGCTGCGGCAGTTCGTCGATGCGGCTGCGGCGCAGGATTTTGCCCACCGGGGTGATGCGGTTGTCGCCGGCGGCCGCCCACACCGCACCCTTGGCTTCCGCGTCGGTACGCATGGTGCGCAGTTTCAGAATCCGGAAATTCCGGCCGCCTAGGGTGACGCGTTCCTGCCGGTAGAATACGGGACCGCGATCATACAGCCAGATCGCCACCATCGCCCCCAGCAGGATGAGCGCGAAAGGGATCAGGATCATCAGGCTCACCACGATGTCGAAAGCCCGCTTCAGTCCGCGGCCGACCGGACTGACCTGGAAGCCGTCGGAATAGAGCATCCACGCCATGTCCAGGCGTTTGATGTCGATTCGCGAGATCTCCTTTTCCAGGAAGCTCATATACTGCGAAACCGGGTAGCCGTTCGCCCGGCAGCTGATCAGCGAATCCAGCGCCATGCCGCGCCGTTCATCGGGAGCGACGACGATCTGGTCGGCCCGCACCCGCCCGGCCAGTTCCATCAGATTGCCGGTCGCGGTGACGATGCGGTTCCCCGGATCGTCCGCCAGACGCTGGTCGATGGGACCGAAACCGTCTTCATGCACAAAGGTCAGGTCATATTGCAGATGCCGCCCCTGGGCGCGCAGCATTTGCAGCAAGTCCCAGGCGCGTTTGCCCGCGCCGATCACCAGCAGGCGCGAGCGGAACAGGGAATGACGCCTGAGCGCCATGAAGATGGCGCGGGCGAGAGCACCACAGGCGAGAAAACTGCCGATCGCGGCGATGCACAGTTCCGGCGAGATGGTCCAGCGCAGCAAAGCCGACAGGAAACTGGATGCCGCGACGGATAGGATCGCCACCAGCGGAAGACGCCTCAGCGCCTTATCGATCTCACAGACGCACTCTTTCCGGTACATCCCCAAGGCATACAGAAATGCCAGTTGCACGAATGCAAAACTCATCAGCTGGGGGTGGATGACGGTCTCACCCGGGCTGACCGACAGCAGATAGCTGATCAACGGCCAGAAGACCGCGATTACCAGCGTGTCGATCAGAAACAAACCAAAACCGGCAGTCATAACAGCCCTCAGGCAATCTCGAGCGACCGGGCCTGGGCTTGCGCACCTCGCATGGTGGGCGCCGGGAAGGCGCGCGCAATCCATGAGCGAACGGCAAACCGGCTGCCCTGGGTCTTAACCATTGTGCGGGAAACGATATGAAGGACCGGTAAAGGATACGGCCGGGAGCGGCCTATTGTACGGATAAGCCTGGGGAAAATGCGCTTTTCGAACCCATGCCGACCGGTCAGCCGCCGGGCGGATGGCGGGCACCGGCCTGCCAGTCATGGATGGCCCGCATCGGTGCCCAATCCGCCGGTACAAGCAAGCCCAGCACATTGAGGCTGAGATTGTCGCGGATGGCGCAGGCAGTGAAAATCTCCAACCCCAGCGCCAAGGCGATGACGATGCGGGCGCGCAATCGTGATGCCAGGAAAAACCCGCTGGACATCATGAAAGTGTCGGAGACGGAGTTGAGGATGCTGTCGCCGACATAGCCAACCGCCAGCGCCTGCTGGCGGTAATGCTGGATGACGGCAGGCGTGTTCTCGGTGATTTCCCAGCCGATCTCGATCCCCATCGCGATCAACAGCCGCGCCGCCAGCGGCAATCGCGGCAGAGCCAGCCGGAGCAACCCGAAAAAGATGAAACCGTGGATGATGTGGGAGAAGCTGTACCAATCGGACAGTTGCTGCGACGTATCGGGACTTAAAGGATCGCCGACCCACAACAGTATCCTGCCGCTGGCGGCGATCCAGGGCTGGCCGAAAGCATGAAGCACGGCAATCTGGAGTCCGATCAGCGCGGCAGCCGCGGCGGCATATCCCCAGACCGGCATCGCGGCCAGACGGCCGGCTGGCGTGGCGGATGGCACAGCGCTGGTCATAGATCCCCCTTCCCCGCACCCTGTTTAGATTTTTCCCCGCCGCCGGGGAATAGCCTGATGCAACAGGCTGACACCTGAGTCTGGCGCCAGGGTTTCAAGACATCGTGAAAAGGACCTTTCCGGCGGTTGGGGACGCGACTAAGCTACCTTTCCAAAGTCAGGACTTCAGAACAGCCATCCCCGCCATGGAGGTTCGTCATGACATACAAGCATGCGATCGGCGCCGTCCTTCTGCTTGGCATTGCCGCCGTTCTGGCGACCTGGCGCGGTGATGCGCAAACCAGAAATGCCGCGCCCGACCCCCATAGCATCGCCGGCACCGTCACCGGTCCCCATGGCCCGGAAGCCGGCGTATGGGTGATCGCCGAGACCGGGGATCTTCCCACCAAATATACCAAGATCGTGGTCACCGATGATGCCGGCCGCTATGTCCTGCCCGATCTGCCGGCGGCGGGATATTCGATCTGGGTGCGCGGCTATGGCCTGGTCGATTCCGCGAAAGTCCAGGGCCGGCCGGGCCAAAGCCTCGACCTGAAAGCGGTGCCGGCACCCGATGCCAAGGCCGCGGCGCAATATTATCCCGCGATCTACTGGTATTCGATGCTGCGGATTCCCGCCAAAAACGAATTCCCCGGCACCGGTCCCAAGCCGGGCGGCAATGGCATGGCCACCAAGATGCAAAGCCAGCAGCAATGGCTGGATGTTGTGAAGACGGACGGTTGCTATACGTGCCACCAGCTTGGCGATCCGGCGACGCGCACTATCGAAAAGTCGCTGGGTAAGTTCGATTCCGCCGCCGAAGCCTGGGAGCATCGCATCCAGGTCGGCCAGGCGGCCAATGGCATGATCGGCTCGATCGGGCGGCTGGACACTCAGCGCGCCTTCGCTTTGTTCGGCGACTGGACCGACCGCATCGCCAAGGGCGAATTGCCTTTCGCCAAGCCGCAACGCCCGCAAGGCAAGGAACGCAATGTGGTCCTGACCCTGTGGGACTGGAACACGCCCAAGGCCTATCTGCACGACGAGAATTCCACCGACCGGCGCAATCCCACCGTCAATGCCTATGGCAAGATCTACGGTTCCCCGGAAGAAAGCACCGACATGATCCCGGTGCTGGACCCCATGACCCACACCAGAAGCCAGATCAAGGCGCTGGTGCGCGATGACGACACACCGTCCAGCAAGGACAATGACATTCCCAATGCCTCACCCTATTGGGGCCGGGAAGCGATCTGGGACAGCAAGACCACCATTCACAACCCCATGTTCGACCAGAAAGGGCGCATCTGGTTCACCACCCGCGTACGCGCGCCTGAAAATGAGGCGGCCTTCTGCAAACAAGGGTCCAATCATCCATCGGCCAAGGCGTTTCCGATGGACAGGTCCGGCCGCCAGCTCGGGGTCTATGATCCCAAAAGCAAGATATTCACGCCGATCGACACCTGCTACGGCACCCACCATTTGCAGTTCGACAACCAGGACAGACTCTGGACCAGCGGCGGCGGCCCCGTGCTGGGCTGGTTCGACATGAAAATCTGGGACGCCACCCATGACGAACAGAAAGCGCAAGGCTGGACGGCGCTGGTGGTCGACACCAATGGCAATGGCAAGCGCGACGCCTATACCGAACCGGGCGACCCGCAAGATTCCAAGAAGGACATGCGCCTGGCCGGCGGCTTCTATGGCGTGTCGCCCAATCCGGCGGATGGCTCGATCTGGGGCTCGTCGGTGGGTTTTCCCGGCGCGATTTTGCGGGTTGTGCCCGGGTCAAATCCTTCGATGGCGCTGACCGAAATCTACCAGCCGCCGCTCGATGATCCCAAGGTGAAGACCCACGGTTATTCGCCGCGCGGCATGGACATCGACAGCAACGGCGTGGTGTGGGCAAGCTTGGCCAGCGGCCATTTCGCCAGCTTCGACCGCCGCAAATGCAAGGGCGCCATCAACGGACCGAATGCGACGGGCAAGCAGTGCCCCGAAGGCTGGACGCTTTATCCCTTCCCCGGTCCGCAATTCCGCGACGTCAAGGATTCCGGCAGCGCGGAAGCCAGCTATTATTCCTGGGTCGATCAGCACAACACGTTCGGCCTGGGCAACAACGTGCCCCTTGCCACCGGCAATGCGTCGGACGCGCTATTCGCGGTGGTCAATGGCAAATTCATGACCCTGCGCGTGCCTTATCCCATGGGCTTCTATGCCAAGGGGCTGGACGGGCGGATTGACGATCCCAAAACCGGGTGGAAGGGGCGCGGCCTCTGGACCACCTATGCGACCCGCACCCCCTTCCACATGGAAGGCGGCAAGGGCATGACCAGCAAGGTGGTGCACATCCAGCTCAGGCCCGATCCCCTGGCGCACTAATCGGGAAGAGTTCCCAAAGTTCCCGAAATTCCCTTGTGAATAAAAGCTCTTAGATCAATTCGCGGCAACGCGGTTAAGGAAGAAGTAACCAACGTCAGCCAGAGTTGTGGCGGGCTGGAGAGCGGTCATGCAGGGCATATGACCGGGCTTGTAGGGGGCGGTTCGGAAGTAAACCGGAGACGCCGATGCCGACAGTTATTCGATTTAACAACAAGCGCTATCTGGCGTCCGGCGTAAACCTGACCGAGCTGTTCGAGCAGATTCCGGAGCCGATCGCCTATTTCGATTCCGAAAACCGCCTCAGCGCCTGCAATCAAAGCTTCCGAGCCCATTTCCCCATTGTGGTGGAATCGGACTTCCTCAAGCGCGCCGAAGCCGCCAATCCTGCTCCCCAGCCGCCCCGTCCGCAGTTGCCGGATGCGCGGACTTCCAATTCCTCGACCCATCCGCCGGCTCTGCAGGGGGTCTTGCGCAGCGAACTGTCGCCGGAGGTCCGCAAGACGCCCGATGGCGGCACTCTGTTGACCTATCGCGACCTGTCGGCGCTCAAGCGGATGGAAGATGCCTATACCCGCGAGATCGACGCCTTGCAGTCGGAACTGGCCGCGGTGCGCCACGCCCGGCAGGAGGCGGTGGGGATCGCCCAAGCCCGCAAGGAGTTCCTGATCTCGACCACCCATGAACTCAGGACGCCGCTCAATGCCATCATGGGATTCTCGGAGATGATTTCCCGGGAGATGTTCGGGCCGTTGGAGAATGAGCGTTATCGTCAATATGCCCAGAACATCCATGACAGCGGCAAGCATGTCCTGGCGCTGGTGAATGACCTGCTGGATCTCTCCAAGCTGGATGCGGGCAAACTGGAGCTGCATGTCGAACCGGTCGAAATCCTCAAGGTGATCATCGATTGCGTCCGCTGCGTCGAAACCCAGGCCGCCCGCGACCAGATCGGCATCGCCGTCCAGGTCTATGACGGCGTCGACCGGCTTTGCGGCGACAGCAGGCGCCTGCGCCAGATGCTGTTGAACCTGCTGTCCAACGCGTTGAAGTTCACGCCCGTGGGCGGCGAGATTTCGATCGAAGTCTTCCGCCGCGGCACCGACGTGGCAATCTCGGTGTCGGATTCCGGCATCGGCATCAAGGCCGAGGATATCCCCAAGGTGCTGGAGCCCTTTGGCCAAGTGGACAGCGAGATGAACCAGAAACATCCCGGCAGCGGCCTTGGCCTGCCTTTGACCAAGGAACTGGCCGAGCTGCATGGCGGGTCGCTGACCATGGAAAGCAATGTGGATGTGGGGACCACGGTCACCATCACCTTGCCGCCCGATCCCAAGAGCACGGCGGCCTAGTGTCCCGATTCCGAAATTTGCACGATCTCTATATCGATTTCAGGCGAATTTCGGAATCGAAGGACACTGGCAATTTATTGATTCTAGTGTCGTTTTGGTTTCGAAGTTCGCTGCAAGCCCGATATCATTGATATTGCGAACTTCGAAACCACGACACCAGGCCGGCTGTTTCGCAGCTGCAAACGGCTCTCCTCGCGGTTTCGTCCTTGCCGTTTGACATTGCGTTTGACCATTGCGCTTGACCATTGCTCTGGGGCGCCCCCTGGATGAAACTGGCGGAAAATACTGGGGCACCGCATGCGTCCATTCCGCCTGGTTCTGTTCGGCCTGGCTGTAGGCCTTTCACCGGTCCTATCGAACCTGCCAGCCCAGGCTGAGCTGCTGCAATTCTCTACCCCCGACGGCATCAAGTCCTGGCCGAAATTACCCGACATTCCGGACTGGCATCAGGACCAGGAATCCAGCCTGAAGCTGGCTGCCAATTCCCTGATTCCCGACGGCATGGACCCGGCCAATGCCGAGGTCACCATCCAGGCACGCGGCTTTCCCCGCACGGGCGGCGTCATCAGTGCGTCGCAGATGGTGGAAAGCGACCGCGCCGCCGCGCCCGCCGGCACCGAAGTGAAACAATTGTCCACCGTCGCCGACAAGGACGGCACGCCTTTCCGTGTCTATTCCTTCGCGCCCGCGGGCGGCCAGACAGGAAGCTGGAAAGCGGTGGCCTATTCCGAGGAGGGCGAGTATCTGCTGGCCTTCACTTTGAGCGCCCGCACCAAGACCGCCTATGAGAGCAACCTTCCGGTATTCGTGGCCCTGATCCAGAAATACGCCAAAGATATTCCCTGGTGACAGGGCGTTGGCGGCTTGCCCGCCTGCCCAAAATTGATACCGTCGCCGCGTTCAACAAGAACCAAAATCGTCGCAACTAGGGGAAAAACATGACACGCCTGAAATCCATCTCCCGCCGGAATATGCTGCAAGCATCGGCGGCATTGCTGGGCGGCGCCGCAGCGGCTCCGGCCATGGCGCAACTACCGTCGCAGGGGCCGGATGCGCCGTACCACCCTACTCCGAACAAGCGCATCGGCCAGCCGCAGGAAGGCCCCGATACGCCCAAGCTCACCATATATATGGACAACATGCTGGACGAAGCGGAGGCGATCCGCATCAAGCAGCTTGGCATCAACTGGATCGACGCCCAGGCAGTGCCGGAACAGCCCTGGGGCATGGACTATCTGCAGCCGCGGGTGGACGCGCTGAAGAAACACGACATGCATATCGGCATCATGATGATCCGCTGGTCGTACCAGGGCGGCATGGATCCCGAAATGAACAAGATCGTGCGCGGCCTGCCCGGCCGCGACGAGGAGATCGGCAAGATCAAGCAGACCATCGTCAATATGGGAAAGCTGGGCGTTCCGGTTCTGGAATGGAATTTCTACAACCATCGCGCCACGGACGGTTACAAGCAGGTGCCTGGCCGCGGCGGCGCCGGCTATTCCGAATTCAAGTACGAGCGGATGAAGGATCTGCCGGCGTTGCCCGCCGACGGCGCCCCCCAAAACTATGAAGACACCTGGAAGAACATGACCTACTTCCTCAAGGAGGTGATCCCGGTGGCGGAAAAGAACAATGTGGTGATGTCGGTGCACCCCAACGATCCGCCGCCGCCCATGAGCCGCGGTTCGGCTCAAGTTCTGAACAGCTTCAACGACTGGAAGCGGCTGGTGGAGACGGTGAATTCGCCGTCCAACTGCATGACCTGGGATTGCGGCGTCACCCGCGAGCTGGGCGAAGACCCAATCGTGGTGGGCAACTGGCTCGCCTCGCGCAACCGCATCGGCCAGGTGCATTTCCGCAATGTCGTCATGCGCAAGCCGCGCGAGGACTATACCGAGGTCTTCCCCGATGATGGCGACAATGACATGTTCGAAGTGATGAAGCTGCTGGTGAAAAACAACTACAAGCGCCTGATCTTCCCCGAACATCCGCGCAGCCTGAATACCGATAAGTTGCTTCCCAAAGAGGCGCAGACCACGAATTCCGGCTGGGCCTATGATGTGGGTCATTGCAAGGCCATGCTGCAGATCGCCTTGCGGCAAGTGCGGGGCCTTTAGGCCACGCACCATGAGTCAAGCGCGCGGCCTCTGATCGCCGTCCTATAGGCAAAAGAAAAGCCCCGCATCTTGCGATGCGGGACTTTTTGTTGCTCATCCATCTCCCCCTTGTGCGCGCAGGCGCACTGGGAGGGATCACTGCTTGACGATCTGGCCGTCAGGCAGGCGGACTTCGCCCCAGCCGCCATTCATCGGATCGGTGCGATTGAAGGGGTGTTTGGCGGCGGCGGCCTCGTTGACCTCGATGCCCCAGCCGGGCTTGTCATTGGCATAAAGGTAACCGCCCTTCATCTCCGGCAGGCCGGGGAAGATTTCCTTGGTTGCGTCGTTGAACTCCGAATATTCCTGGATGCCGAAATTGGTGATGTTGAGATCCAGATGCGTCATCGCCATATGGCCGATCGGCGAGACATCGCCCGGGCCATGCCAGGCAGTGCGGACGTTGAAAATTTCACCGAACGCGGCAACTTTGCGCGCCGGCGTCAGCCCGCCCATCTGCGAAATATGCATCCGCATATAGTCAATCAGCCGATCCTTGATCAGCGGCGTCCATTCATGGGGCGAGTTGAACAACTCGCCCATCGCCAGCGGCGTGGTGGTCTGGGCGCGGATGTTTGAGAACCACATGATGTCTTCCGGCGACAGAGGGTCTTCCAGGAAGAACAGGCGATACGGTTCCAATTCCTTGCACAACTGAACCGCCTCGGTCGGCGTGTAGCGCTCATGGGCGTCGTGCAGCAGCTCGATCTCCGGGCCCAATTCCTTGCGCGCGGCCTCAAACAACGCCAGGGCACGGCGTTTGGCACCTTCGCGCTCGAACACCGGAGCATTGTGCAGCGAGGGAATGCGGGAACCACCGGTGCGAGAGCCATAACCAGCCATGCCGGGCACGCCAACCTGGATGCGGACATGACGGAAGCCCTGCGCAATATATTTCTTGGCGCTGTCGAGGCATTCCGCGATCTCGCTGCCCGAGGCGTGGCCATAGGTATCCACCGCCTCGCGCGCCTTGCCGCCCAGCAGTTGATAGACCGGCAGGCCGGCCATGCGGCCCTTGATGTCCCACAGCGCCTGATCGACACCAGAGATGGCGTTGTTAAGCACCGGTCCGTTACGCCAGTAGGATGAGTTGTAGAGCATCTGCCAGGTGTCTTCGATCCGGTCGGCCGGCTTTCCGATCAGGAACGGGCGGACGTATTTTTCCACCGCCGGCTTCACAAGATCGGCGCGCTGGGTAAAGGTGGCGCAGCCATAGCCATACAGGCCCGCCTGGTCGGTGGTGATCTTCACCACCGTGAGCCGGACGCCTTGTGGGGCGCATTCGATGACCGAGACATCCTTGATCTTGGGCGACGGCATGCCGCGGGCCGCCCGAGCGGATGTCTCTTGGGCCTCGGCTTCCTTAGTCGCCAGCAAGGCCGCGGCCGCGCCGCTCGCCATCGCTGCACCGAACAATTCACGTCTACGCATGGAAACTCCCCTAGTGTGTGGATTGGAATATTTTAATTGGGCGCGACCGTAAGTGTCGGACGAACAAACGGCAAGTTTCCCCCCGGCCCCTTTTTGTCGCGCTTTTTAAGCACGTGGTGCGCCGCAGCAAACAGCCTAATTGCAAGTCCCCGCCGGCGGCGTGTGCGGCAATGGCCGTCCGGCGGTGGCGCCGGTCGGCTTGGCATTGTCGACGGCGGCGACCCCATTGATGAACAGCTCCTGCACGCCCTCCGACAGCACCGCGGGATGGACATAGTCCGCCTTGGGCACATAGCGGTTGGGATCGAACACCAGCACATCAGCGAAATAGCCGCTTTTCAGATAACCGCGCCGGTCCAGCTTGAAGATGTCGGCCGTTAAGCCGCTGGAATGGCGGATGAAGAAGCCGGTATCGATCACATGCTTCTGCTTCACATAGACGGCATATTTGGTCTGGTAGGTCGCATATTCGCGTGGATGACCGGGACCGCCGTCGGAGCTGGTCACCGTCCAGGGCTGCTTCATGAAATTTTCCAGATCGGGCTCGGAGATGTTGAACGACACGATCGAGGCCTTACCCCCCGTTTCGCGCAGGATGCGGATAGCCGCGTCCAATGGGCCCACCTTCCATTCCTTGGCGATGTCGGAAAGATATTTGCCAGTCCAGGGCTTCGGCGGCGCGTCCTTGGCCGTGCCGCCTTGCGCTTCGCCGCTGGTGAGCAGGATGGTCTGGGCGCCACCGCGCCGCTTCAGATTCTCCACCATCTCCGCTTTGATTTTTTTCAGCAGCGCCGGATCGTCAAAGCGCTTGATCATGGCGGCATCACCGCCATCTGACGCCCAGCGCGGGATCAGCGCCGCGTCCAATCCGGTATGGGAAGCAAGCCAGGGATAATGGTTGGCGGTGACATTCTGACCCGAAGCACGGGCATCATTGATCAGCTTGATAACTTCGGCGGACTTGCCCCACACAACCGGACCCAATGCCTTGATATGGGAGAAATGCACCGGAAGCCCGCCTTCGCGGCCGATCTGCAGCACTTCCTTGGTCGAGTTGATCAGACCGATGGAATAGGAGGTTTCATCGCGCTGATGGGTGTCATAGATGCCGCCGCGCCTGCCCGCCTCTTTCGCCAAGGCGATCACCTCGTCGGTCTTGGCGAAATTCTGCGGCGCATAGAACAGGCCGGCGGATAAGCCAATGGCGCCTTCGCACATGCCTTTGACCACCAGCGACTTTTCTTTTTCCAGCTCCGCCGGTGTCGGCGCCCTCGCCGCATCGCCGATCACCGCCTGGCGAATGGCGCCGAAGCCCACATAGGACACGACATTGGGGCCGATGCCTTGGGTTTGATAGCGCGCGAACTTGGCCTTGATATCTGGCGTGCCATTGCCGTCAATGCCGATAAAGACGGTCGAAACCCCCTGCATGGTCCAGGCCGGGTCGGAACGTTGCGCCTTGTCGGATGAATCCAGGAAATGATCGGTATGGGTATGGGCGTCGATCAGTCCCGGCGACACGATCATGCCATGGGCATCGATGGTCCGTTTGGCGGTGACATTGGCCTTGGGGCCGACATAGGTGATCTTGTCACCGGTGATCGCCACATCGCCGGTGAAGGGCTTGGCGGCGGAGCCGTCATAAATGGTGCCGCCGGTGATCAGGACATCGGCCTGCTGACCTTGGCCCGAGGCCGAGCCCGCCAAAATCACCATCGGCGCCGACGACAGGAGCAGCGCTACCGCAAGACGCGATTTTATTCCAGCCTGCATGATTTTCCCCTTAGCGGTTGTTGGCGTCGCTCTTTTTGTTTTGTGCAAAGTCTAAGCGCTTCCGGCAGGGAGGGATAGGCGGATGGCGCGCGCGCCGCTAAGGTGCGCAAAAATCCGCGGCCCCGGCGGGCAGCAGGTAGGGGAAAAGCCAACAAAGCCATGATTTTATTGGATTTTTTCCAGGACCGCCCCAAGCCGGATTTGCCTTAAGAACAAGAAGGACATGACATGAAACTCGATACCAGCGCCACCGGCGTCTATTCCATCGCTCCCACGCCTTTCAACGAGGACGGCAGCATCGACTGGGCTTCGGTGGATCGCATGACCGATTTTTATTTCGAGTCCGGATGCAACGGCTTCACCATCCTGGGCGTGTTGGGCGAAGCGCCCAAGCTGGACGTGGAGGAAGCATTGGCGCTGGCCTCGCGGGTGATCAAGCGCGCGGCGGGCAAGCCGATCATCGTGGGCGTGTCGGCGCCGGGTTTCGCCGCCATGCGCTCCTTGACCCGCAAGGTGATGGATATGGGCGCGGCCGGTGTGATGGTGGCGCCGGGGGCGGGGCTGAAGACCGATGACCAAATCGCCACCTATTTCCGCAATGCCGTGGAGGCCATCGGCGCGGATGTGCCCTGGGTGCTGCAGGACTATCCCCATTCCACCGGCGTCACCATGTCCAATGGGCTGGTCAAGCGGGTGGTGACGGAGCATCCGTCGCTGGTCATCCTCAAGCATGAGGATTGGCCGGGCCTGGACAAGATCACCACCCTGCGCGGTTGGGAGAAGGACGGCTCGATGCGCAAGATCTCGATCTTGGTGGGAAACAACGGCTTGTTCCTGGATTTCGAGCTGGATCGCGGCGTGGACGGCGCCAATACGGGTTATGCCTTCCCCGATATGCTGGTGGAGGCGGTGAAACTCAGCAAGGCCGGCAAGCGCGACGAGATGCATGACCTGTTCGATGCCCACCTGCCGCTGCTGCGTTATGACCATCAGCCGGGTGTCGGGCTGGCAGTGCGCAAATATGTGCTGATGCGCCGCGGCATCCTTCGCACGGCAACCATCCGCAAGCCGGCCCCGGTTTTCTCTGCCGAGACGCGCGCCGATGTGGATTATCTGATGGCGCGCCTGGCCAAACGTGATCCCCGCGCCAGGGTTTGAAAAGCTCGAGCGCCGCACATCGCGGCGCGACAATCAGCATCCGCCGGCTTTCTTCCCGTGAGCCGCAGCGCACGGCGTGCGTGAGCCGGTCCAGTGGATCTGCGAAAGCGGCGAACGCCGCGAGCTTGGGCGAGCGGCCAAAGCGGAGCGACGAGCGGGGGAGTGAGCGAGCGGCCAGGCTCGCGAACGGTGCAACGAGGTGTTTGCGGAACGCAAACCCGGGTTGCGACAGATGGGGGCAAGAATATTAGCGTATCCGCCGAACCTTGTAGAAACGGGTCTCGCCCGCCACTGTCATGGTGAAGGTGCTCATGGCATCAGGTTTGATGGTGACCAGCATCTCCGACGCCTGCTTGCGCCAGCGGGCGGGATGATAGACGGCGTCTTCCTCCGACTGTTTCCACACCTGGCCATCGGTCAGGGTGACGGTGAAGGCGCCCTGCTTGCCCACGTCGAAGGATTGCATCGGCATGTTGCGGACCACCGGCTTGGAGTTCTCGAGCAAGCCGGTGAACAGCCCGCCTCTGCGCGGCATGGGCGGCGGGCCGGATGGCGTAGGGCGCGGCGCCGCTGAAGCCAACTGGGGCGCCGCCGGTACAGGAATTGGAACAGGCGCCGGAATGGACTTCGCCACCGCCTGAGGCGCCGACAAGCCCAATTGCACCCGCATCGGCTGGGCGGCGGCGTAATAGCAATCCAGCCAGGGCCGATCGCCGCCTGCGCGAATGCAACCGGCCGCCGCCGACATCACTTCATCGCGCACCGCTTCATCGCGCGGTGCACCGCCAGATGGTGGGACGGCGGCCAATTTAACTTGGGCCGGAAGCGCAGGCGGCATGCCCAGCGCGGCGCGCACCGGCTGGGCGGAGCCGTAATAACAATCCAGCCATAGCCGGGAATCCGAAATGGCGGCGCAGCGAAAGGCGTTGGAGAGGGCATCGTCCCGGGGGCGCGCACAAGCGGGCACGGCGATAGCCGCGGTTGCAGGCACCAGAAGCCACCAGAATTGACGCATAAAATGCCCCTTTTTGCGGTTCTTTGCCGCGTTCCTGTGATTGAAACAAAAACCTTACGCCCGGGCAACCCGCTCAACCTGGAACGGCAAAGCTTTCCGGCGCCCGGCCGGCGCGTGAGATTTCCATCATCTTCCCATAAGCCGCTTCGATGGAACGGCGGAACCGGTCCGTATCATACAGCGGCGCGGTGCGGATATTCCCGGCCAGTTGCGCGCGGATCGCCGACAGCCTCGCCGGATCGCGGGCCAACGCCATAGCCAGGGCTTCATATGCCTTTATGTCTTCGGTCACCAGTTCAGGCAGGCCAATCGTCTCCAGAAGGCTTGCCGCCACCCGGCCATCGAACTGTCTGCCCAGGCAGGTGAGAAGCGGAAGTCCTGCCCATAGCGCATCGCTGGCGGTGGTATGGGCATTGTAGGGCAAGGTGTCCAGGAACAGGTCCGCCAGCCGGTGCCGCGCCAGATGGGCCGCGGATGGTATGCGCGGCGCAAATATCAACCGCGCAGCGTCTGTGCCGTGCGATAGGGCGGCCGCCTTGAGATTGCGCTTGGCCGTTTCATTGTCGTCCAGAAGCCAAAGCACACTGCCGGGCACCGATGCCAGCAAGCGTATCCAGACATCGAACATTGCCGGTGTGATCTTCCAGGCGGCGTTGAAGCAACAAAAGACAAAGCCTTCCGCTGGGAGCCCAGCTTCGGCGCGGCTTGGCGCCGCGCCGATTGTCCGCGTCGAATCGTTGACCTGATAGCAGTGCGGCAAGTGAATGATTTTTTCGCTGTAGAAGGGCTGATGGTCGAGGGGCAGTACCCGGGCATCCGCCACTATGTAATCCAGCCAGGGCGCGCCGATGGTGCCGGGATAACCCAGATAGTTGACCTGCACCGGACAGGGACGATGCGCCAGAATCCCCGGGCGGGAATCTTCCGTGTGACCCTTGAGGTCCACGGCAATGTCGAACTCCTGTTCCCTGAGCCATTGCGCGATTTCCGCATCGCTCCTCGAGCGCACATCCTCAAAGCGGTCGAAGGCCTGAACCAGCCGCGCCCGCATGGCGCTGCCGTCATCGCGGCCAAAGGAGACGCCAACGATCTCAAATCGCGTACGGTCATGGCGTTTGATCAGCCCGGCAATCAGATCGGCGGTGGCATGCTGGCGAAAATCCGCCGACAGATAGGCGACGCGGATACAACGGTGACCATACTGTTCGCGCTTCCATAGCGGCGCGGCCGGTTGGGGCACGCGGTCGGCGACAAAGAGCTCACTGCAGCGGCGGCGCAGTGCTCCGTCGTCGCAGAAAGACAGGAAGTCCAGCGGAATGACCGCCGCCACCCCGCTTCGGACCGCGTCCACCACCAAAGTCTGATAGGAACGCCAGCGCGCCAGGTCACAGCCGCCCAGCACCGCCCCCACCGCGCCCATCACGGCATAGGGATTGTCCGGCGCGAGTTCTCGCGCCTTTTCAAAGGCCGCAAAGGCCTCGTCATGGCGGTGCAGCTTGAGCAGTGCGGTGCCGCTGTTGAAAGCGGCGCTGAAACGGCGAGGATTGCATTCCAGCGCCTGGCGGTAGCTGGCAAGCGCCTCGTCGGTTTGTTCCATCCGCCAGAGCGCGGTGCCGCGGCGAAACCAGGCTTCGTCATAACGGGGTGCGGCTTGCAGCAGGCGGTCATAGCTTTCCAGCGCCTGTGCGAGCAGGCCCTGCTCCGCCAGGACATTCCCCCGGAACAGCAGGAGCAGAACATTGGCGGGATTGAGTATCAGGGCCTGGTCGAAACCGGCCAGCGCCTCGTCGCGGCGCCCCAGATCCTGCAGCGCCAGGCCGCGATGCATGTGCAAATCGGAATTGCCGGGCGCTTCAATCGCCAGCGGCTCAATCAACGCAAGGGCATCCGCCGCCCGGCTCTGCTGCAAGGCGACAACCGCGATCATGTGACGGGCGTGAAAGTCGCTACGATGCAGGTCCAGGATGCGGCGATAGAGCTTCTCGGCCTCGTCCAGCTTCCCCGCGCCATGCAGGGCGCCGGCTTTGGCGCGCAGCTCTTCAATCTTGGCGGCGTTGCTCATCGTCCATCGCGAACAGCAGAGGCATCATTCCAGGATCAACTTGGCATTGAAGGCGATGCAGATACGCGCACCTTCGCCCTGAAACGCGGAGACGGAATGTTCCAGCCAGGAAGGAAACAGATACATGTCGCCCGGCACCGGCGCGACGCGGTGACGTGTCGCCTGATAGGGAAGCTGGGCCATGGTGGCGCGCGCCCTGGGATCGTAGAAGGAAATCTTGCCGGCATCGCCCGGCTCCAAAGCGGCCTGGGGGGCACTGACATAATAGACGCCGCTGACATTGGCACTGGGATGGACATGCAGGCCCTGGGTGTGCCCGGCCCGATAGATCACCGCCCAACCCCACAACACGAAATCGATTTTCTGCGGCGGCCGCGTCAGTTCCTGGCGAAGGCTATGGGCTGCATATTCCTGGACGGCACTGAAGATATGGGGCTTCAGCGCCGCGATGCCGGGATTGTCGCGCTGGAACAGGTCTTCTTTGGTCTGGAATCCGCCTTCGGTGGTGGTGCCGGTGGTGGAATTGGGTTCACTGGCGGCGATCTCCATCACCAGCGCTTCCAACTGCCGGTTGGCCTCTTCCATGCCTTCCAGGCGGCGCTGCAGGAGAGTGGTGGGAAAAACCGAAATAATTCTGTCAGCCACGCGAGGTCCCTGTTGTTATGAGGCCGGATGATAAAGCTTTTCCTCTATCTCCGCGACCAGCCCGGATCGGTCATATCCAGCCGCCGCTTCAGCGCCTCCAGATATAAAGCCGATTGCTGGCGTTCCCGGGCATGTTGCCGCGCGGTCTGGTCCGCAATCTCGTCCGGCACGATGCGCAGCTTACCACCGGTCGACTGCGCCAGCACCTGCACCATGGCGGCGCGCTCCAGGTAATAAAGGTCGTCGAACACATTGGCGATGCTGTCGCCGCAGACCAGCACGCCGTGATTGGCCATCAGCAGCACATCGGCCCGGGCCAGGGCGGCACAGATGCGGTCGCCCTCGGCATCGTCCAGCGCCAGGCCGTTATAAACCTCGTCATAGGCGGTGCGTCCGTAAAAGCGCAGGGCATTCTGGCTGCACCATTCCAGGCGCCCCTCCGCCAACAGGCACAGCGCCGTGGCATAGGGCATGTGTGCGTGCATGATGCAGCGGGCCGACGGCTTGGCGCGATGAATGCGGCTGTGAATGAAAAATGCGGTGGGTTCTACCGCGCGGTTGCCGGCGATACGGTTTCCCACCGCGTCCACCGTCACAATGTCGGAGGGGACAAGTTCCAGCCAATGGATTCCTTGCGGGTTTATCAGGAAGGTCTGGCTATCCACCGCATAGCTGAAATGGTTGCAGACGCCTTCGTGCAGACCCATCTCGGCCGCCGAGCGCAAGGCGCAGGTCAGGTCAATCTTGTCCTGTTCGATACCCATCAATATTCGCCCTGAACGATGTTTAGCAGTTTCTCTCCACGGGCAAAACGCTGTGCCTGTTCGGCGGCAAAGGCAAAGGCGCGCGCGGAGAAGCGCGGCGTGTCGGTGGCGACATGCGGGGTGACCAGGAGATTTGGCGCCCGCCACAGAGGGTGGTCCGGCGGCAGCGGCTCAGGATCGGTGACATCCAGGGCGGCCCGGATGCGCCCTTCCGCCAAGGCCGCGACCAAGGCACTGGTATCCACGACGGCGCCGCGGCCGGCATTCACCAGCAAGGCGCCGCGTTTCATATTGCCGATACGCCCGGCGTTCATCAGGCCGCGGGTTTCGCTGGTCAGCGGCGTTGTGAGGATCACAATATCCGCCTGGGGCAACAGCCCGTCCAGCGACGCGATGGATGACACATCGGGCCGCGCCGATCGCGCCACCCGCAGGATATGGCAGCCGAAAGGCTTCAGCCGCGCTTCCACCGCCGCCCCGATCGAGCCGTAACCCACAATCAGCACCGTCTTGCCGCAAAGCTCTTCCATCAGGACCGGACAATCGGGATCGCGTCTTGCCCCATCCGACAACAGATAGATGTCTTCCGCCTTGTCCTTGCCGGCCCAATCGGCGCGGCGCTGCAGATCGGCATAGAAAGGCAGGTTTTTCTGCATTGCCAGCGCGGCAGTGACAGCCCACTCCGCGGTGGGGGCATCATGCACGCCGCGCGCACTGCACAGGATCACGTCCGCCGGCACCAGGGGGCTCAGCGCATCCACGCCGGCCCAAAGGCCTTGGACCACCTGCACGCCATTGAGATGGGGCCACTGGCGCCGCGAGGTGGTCGGTGCCAGCGAGGCGATCCAGAAATCCACCGCAACATCTTCTACCGGTTCCGCAGGAAGCCGAACCAATTCCAGTCCGGCAAAGCCGTCGAGCAAGGCAGCCTCGATCGAGGCTTCAATGCCGACGCGCATCAGGAGACAGCCTTCCGGCTTGCGGCGCGAAACGCGAAATAGACGGGCACGCCGATCAGGACAATGACAACACCGGGAATGGTGGTGGCGGGCTTGTACAAGAACAGGATCGCCAGAATGATCACGGCAGCGGCGATGTAGAGCGCGGGCACCAGCGGATAACCCCAGGCGCGATAAGGCCTGGGCACATCCGGCTTTGTGCGGCGCAGGCGGAAAAGCCCGGCAATGGTAAGGATGTAGAAGATCAGCGCCGCCGACACCACATAGTCCAGCAGGTTGCTATAGAGATTGCCGTAGGTGCCCTTGACCGGATCATAGGTACGGGCCAGCACCAGCACCGCCACCCACAGGGCCTGCATCTTCAGCGCCGAAGACGGCACCTTGGCGTCGTTGAGATCGGCGGCACGCTTGAAGAACAGCCCATCCAGCGCCATGGCAAAATAGGCCCGCGCCCCGGCCAGGATCATGCCGTTCATGCAGCCGAAGGCGGAGATCATGATCGCCACGGCGATCAGGGTGGCGCCGATGCCGGGAAAGATCACTTCGAACACCGCCGCCGCGACACGGTCGGAGGGCGCGTTCTGGATCTGGGTGAAGGGCAGCACCACGGTATAGGCGAAATTGGCCAGTATATAGAGCGCAATCACCATCACCGTTCCCAGCGCCAGCGATAGCGGCACATTGCGCGCCGGATTGCGCACTTCGCCGGCGGTGAAGGTGATGTTGTTCCAGGCATCGGCCGCGAACAGCGAGCCGATCTGGGCGGTGCAGAGGCCGATGAAGATGCCGAGGGCACTGAGCGGTGAAATGCCCGCCGCCGGCGGCAGCACGCCCACCGGCGTCCAAGCCTGGCCGAAATTGCCGTGCACCGCCGCCACGTTCCAGCCCAGCAGGCAGCCGATCACGATCACACCCACCAGGGTACCGATCTTCATGCTGGTGAAGACATTCTGCATGCCCTTGCCGTATTTGAGGCCCCGGCTGTTGGTCCAGGTCACGAAGGCCACCAAAGACAGCGACACCACCTGGGCGGTGGAAAGCGACAGGGCATAACGCGGCAGGATGCGGATGGGCGCGATCAGATAGTGATTTTCAGAAATGAAAGGCACCAGCACGCCCAGGTAGCGGGCAAAGCCGACGGAGGACGCCGCGATGGTGCCGGTCTGTATTACCAGGAACAGGGTCCAGCCATAAAGGAAACCCCAAAGCGGCGAGAAAGCCTCGCGCAGATAGACATATTGTCCGCCGGCGCGCGGCATCATCGCCGCCAGTTCGCCATAGGACAAAGCCGCCGCCAGGGTCAGCACGCCCGCAATCACCCAGGCCAGCAGCATCCAGCCGGCGGCGCCGGTCTGGCGCGCCATATCGGCCGCCACGATGAAAATGCCCGAGCCGATCATCGACCCGGCCACGATCATGGTCGAATCGAACAGTCCCAGCCCGCGCTTCAGTGTGTGTTCTGCATCGGGATGGAGAGAGTCCATGTCACCTCAGGTCCGGTCTGGTCAAAGGATCAGTCAGGAAGGCATGCACGCGGTCGTTGAATTCACCGGCATAGCGTATGTGAATATTGTGCTTGCCGGTTGGGAAAATATGAAGCCGCGAACCGGCGATGCCGCGATGGATCGCTTCGGCATGGAAGGCGGGCACCAGCGGGTCCAGCGCGCCATGCAGCACAAAGGCAGGGCATCGTATCCGGGCCAAGCGTTCGCGGTACAGATTGCCGCCTGCCTCAAACAGCGCCACCTGCCCGTCCACATAGCGGTCCCACAGACCGTCCAACCCATCGCCATAGACCGCCCGCATCGCCTCGGCCGCTCGCGGCGACCAGGCGGAAATGCTGCGGATGTCGTTGAAAGCGGCGATCTCTTCCGCGGTAAGGAAAGACTGGCCCCCGAAAACCACCAGCTTTCCCACCCGGCCACGATGCTCCGCCGCCATGATGGCGGCGATATTGGCGCCGTCGCTCCAGCCCAAGACATGGAACTGCTCATGTCCCAGGGCGGCCATGAGGGCGAACATGTCGGCGGCGTCGCGGTCGTAAAAGTCCGGCGGATAATCCCGCTCCGGCGGCCGCGACCGGCCATAGCCGCGCGGATCGGGCGCGATGACTTCAAAGCCGCGTTCCGCAAACCAGCCGATCTGGGCCGGGAAATCCCCTGCCCCTGTGCCCAGCGCGCCGGGGATCAACAGCAGCGGCACGCCTTTGCCGGCCCGTTCAAAATGCATCCTCAGGCCGGGTAACGCGATGTCCGGCACCGCGGCTAGCGTCCCGATTCCAGGATTCGCCGGGGTTGGGAGATTGGTCGCCGCATCCAGCGGCCTGGGACCGGGAAGGCCCGGCGGGTCTGGGCAACAGCGCCGCCGGCCCGTGACAGCATCCCTGCCACTGCTGGCATGGCGGCACGGCGAAGCAACTTCAAAACCATGGATACCCCTTCCAAGGGCTTAAAGTCTGTCCCAGCTTCACGAACCGCACAATTGCAGATTCCCAGCGGGCGCTGAAAAAAAGATGGCGGCCATCCGCCGGGACAGCCGCCATCTTCTTGGAATATCCGCCTAGTGCGTGATGCGGAAACCGAAGGTGTAGAACCGTCCGATCACGTCATACAGGCTCGGATTGGTGTTCGAGCTCTGGTTGAGCGGCGTGAACGGATTGGCATTGCCCGGATTCTGGTTGGTCAGGTTGTCGACCTTGAAATACAGCGAGGAATGTTCGCTCAGATCATAGTGGCCGCCGATGTCGAAATAGAGCTCGCCCGGCATATAGTTGCTGGAGACGGTGGGGTGGTTGCTGTCCACCGGCGCCGGGCAAGCGGATGCGCAAGCAAACCAGTTGCGGTTGATCACGCCTTCACTGAACCAGCGCTCGTTGAGGAACAGGCCCCAGGAGTCGGTGTCATAGGCCTGGGTAAAGAAGACCTTCCAATGCGGAGTATTGCCGCCATTGCTGCCGGCCTGTTCGATCGTCGCAGCGCCGATGAAGCCAGCATTGGTGACGTTCTTCATCACATTGGTGGCCAACATGCGGATGGTGACGTCGCCGCCCAGGCCCCAATCGATGGCATCGTCCACCGCAAAGCGGTAGCTCATCTCATAGTCCATGCCGTCGATGGTCTGCAGGGCCAGGTTGACCTGGGGCGTGGTCTGCAGGGTCGGGCTGGTGTGGATCAGGTTCTGGTCGATCACGCCATTGACGGCCCAGGGCTGGCCATTGGTCTGAATGAAGGAGCACTGGAAGGCGTTGCCATTGAAGCACAAGTTGATCTGGTCGCCCTGACCCAATTGGGCAATGATACTCTTGACCCCGATGCGCCAGTAGGTGGCGGACATATTCAGGCCCGGCACATAGGAAGGCGACCACACCAGACCCGCTTCCGTCGTCTGGCCCTTTTCCGGTTTCAGGAAGGGGTTGGCAGTAATGGGGTTGGGCAGTGGGCTGATGGTCTTGTTCGCCGCCAGCGGAGGGGCACCGGTGCAGCAGGTGAAGGGATCGGTGACCGAGCCGTTGTTGACGCGGGCACCGGCGAACAGTTCCGCCAGGTTGGGCGCGCGCACGTCGCGCGACTGCAGGGCACGCACCCGCAATCCGTCCAGCGGCGTATCCCAGGTCACGCCCACTTTCCAGGTCTCGACATCGCCGGAGGTGGTGTAATGGGTATAGCGGCCCGCCAAGTCGGCGTTGATCACGCCCCATTCCTTGTCGTTCAGCAGCGGCACGTTCACTTCGCCGAACACTTCCCATTCGTGGAAATAACCGCGGGCGGGCTGGAAGTTGCCGGCGTACCAGTTGGGCGCGGCGGGCGGGAAAGCCTGTCCGTTGATGACGCTCCCCGGATTGAGCAGAGGATTGCCGCCCGGACCGTAGGTCACGCCGCCAAAGGTCTCGTTGGCGCAATTGCCGCGTGAAGCGCAATCGGATGCCCCGCGCAGCGATTCCTCGCGAAACTGGAAGCCGGTCGCGGCGGAGACCTTGCCGGCCCAGTTTTCCAGGATGTCGCCGGACATGCCGTAATCGAACACTTCCTGGCGCGTACGGACGATCTGCCAGGGATCGCGGCCGTTGGCGCCCGAAGAGCTGCCATCGGCATTGAGACCCTGGACGAAACTGCGGGCCGCCGGCGACGCGCCGGTGGTGCCGATGATGTTCAGGGGCACGCAACCCACCGACCGCGCGGCGGCGGAACGGCAGATGACGCTCCCCAACGGCACGCCGGGGAAAGCGGCCTGGTTATTGGCCGTCACCTGCACCGCATCGATCGCCGCGTCGTAATAGGGCGTGATCAGGATGTTTTCCAGGGTGTTGTGGAAATCGACCTCGCCATGCTGGTAGTAGGCTTTGAAATTCCAATCGATGTCGAACAGGTTAAACAGGCCCTGTGCGCCAATCACATAACGGCGGGTAGTACGGTTGTTGTAGTTCTCGACGTTCTGCAGCACCGAGTTCAACGCGCCGTACTGCATCGAACCGGCGGTGAAGCCGTTGACGAAGCCGTTTGTGACCGGGGAGCCGGCAGGCCCGAGGGCACCAAGCGTGGCTGGATTTAGCGATGTGACGTCGATATTCGCCGCGGGCGCATAAACACTGCTGAGATTACCGGCAATTCCGCCCACCGGCTGCGGAATGCTGGTGAACTGGCTGTTGTACGCGGCGGTCTGGCCGTTATTGCCCAAGCAGGCCTGTGCGACGGAGGCCGGCAGGAAGGGGTTGTCGCAACCGATATGCAGATTGTCCGACTTGAAGAAGGACTGGGTCGGTTTGTCCCATGTCACGACTTCGCTGTAGATCGCCGAACCGTAAATCTCGATCTCGGGTGTGAGGTCGTAGGACAGGCGCATGAAGGCGTTTCCGCGCACCAACCGGGCCACGATCGAGTTATAAGGGCCTTGTGCACCCGCTAGGTCGCCGCCCAGGCAATAGCCGCCGGACGAGCAGTTGTTGGTGCCGCCGCCGGCCGTGCGGTTGGGGGTGGCGGGCAAGCCGTTATAGCCATAGCCGTAATCAAACTGGGACGGCACGCCATTGGCGCCGAATTGCGTACCTTGCAGCGGCCCGCGTGTGATCATGCCGCCATAGGCCCACAGCACATTCTTGCCATTGAGGCCGTTGATCCATTGCGGTGAGCCGCCGGGACAGCCATTGGGCTGGCATTGGGCGGTGCTGAACATTTGCAGCTGCTGCGGGAACTGCCACCATTTGCGCGCGCCCTGCAGGCTGTTGATGCCGGCTTCACTGGTGAACTCGCCGGAGATTTCGAAATGGGCGCGGCCGCCGAGGAAGCTGGTGCCCGCCGCGAACTGGATCTGGGCCTTGGGATCGTCGGCATAATTGGAGATGCCGCCGTTCAAGTTCATCTTGAAGCCCTCGAACTTCTTGTCGAGGATGAAGTTGACCACACCTGACACGGCGTCGGAGCCCCAGGAGGCCGACGCACCGCCGGTCACCACGTCCACGCGCTGCAAGAGCATTTGCGGAATCTGGCTGACATCGACCACCCCGGTGATGTTGGTCGGGATGATGCGTTCACCGTCGACCATGATCAGGTTGCGCTGCGTGCCGATGCCGCGCAGGTTCAGGGTGGAAAGGCCGTTGACGCCGTTGGACGAACCGCCATTGCCGACCGTCGTGCCGGTAGAGCCCATCAAGGAGGGCAGCTGGGTGATGGTGGTGAAGACGTTGCTGTTGGCCTGCTTCACCAACTCGTCGGAATTGATCACCGTGGTCGGCGTCGGCGCATCGAAGCCGCTGCTCATGATGCGCGAAGAGGAGGAGGTGATCGTTTCAACCGTCTGCTCCGATGCCGGTTGCGCCAAAGTCGGCGCAGAGATCAGCATGGCGAGAACGGCGGTGCTGCTGGACAGTGCCAGGCGGCGCTTCGCGCAGCCTGCATTCATGTGAGAATGCATATTGATTTCCCCTGTGGCGTCTTCGGCGTCTCTTTATTTTTCGAGACTTTTCCTTGTGCGGAACCTAACGCGGCAGGGCAAATATCGCAATAGTGTCACCGAATATGGGCCGGCCTTCCCGCTTCATCTGGGTCTCCTGGCTGTGGCAGCCATTGGCGCCCACGGCCAGATACTGCACACCTTTAACCCGGTAGGTGATGGGCGGGGTGCAGACACCGATGCCCATGTGATAAGACCAGAGTTTCTCACCGCTTTTGGCATCAAAAGCCATGATGTTGCCGTTCACCTCACCGGCGAAGACGAGGTTGCTGGCGGTGGCCAGGACACCCCCGAACATCAGGTGATCGCTGGGGTATTGCCAGGCGATCTTGCCGGTATTGACGTCTATCGCCGACAGATTGCCCGAGTTCGGAATCATTTGCGATTCCAGGGCTTTACGTTCTGCGTCGGTCGGTATCGCGTTGCCGAATTGCTGGCCCACTTCCGGCGTGCCCGGCACCCAGGGCTTGGAGGGCTTCACCTTGTAGATGTGTGGCTCATTTATCGCCATCGTATAAAAATAGTGG
>Ga0157379_10000156_pt1 | contig 50624 bp, 36 predicted proteins | sample S25metaG_FD_121802 | JGI IMG/M metagenome (GOLD analysis project Ga0157379, IMG submission 121802) | Switchgrass rhizosphere microbial communities from Kellogg Biological Station, Michigan, USA - S2-5 metaG | ecosystem: Host-associated > Plants > Roots > Rhizosphere > Soil | place: USA... | reverse complement strand
TACGACGGCGGGCTGATGCTGGCGATGCCTCCGAATGGTGCGAAACCGAATCGGGTCGCGATAAACATCATGAATGAGCCGGGACTGCATCCAGCGGTATGATTCGCTGGACGCACCGCGTTGCCATCGCTACGCTTGACGTTGCCCGGCAAGGACCGATCATGACTACGCCCAAGCCCGCCAACCCGATTCCGGCCACGCTGATTCCGGGCGACGGCATCGGACCCGAGATCACCGACGCGGTGGTCGCCATCCTTGGTGCTCTGGGATCGCCCTTTGCCTGGGACATCCAGCAAGGCGGCATGGCCGCGATCGCGGCCGCGGGCGACCCGCTGCCGCCGACGCTGCTCGACAGCATTCGCCGCACCAAGCTCGCGCTCAAGGGTCCGCTGGCCACGCCGATTGGCGGCGGTTTCCGCTCGGTGAACGTGCGGCTGCGCGAGGAATTCAAGCTGTATGCGAACCTGCGGCCGGCGCGCACGCTGATTCCCGGCGGCCGCTACGACAACATCGACCTTGTCTTGATCCGGGAAAACCTCGAGGGACTCTACGTCGGCTTCGAGCACTACATTCCCATCGACGGCGACCCGCACGCCGTCGCGATTTCGTCGGGCGTGAATACGCGCGCCGGATCGCGGCGCATCGCCGAATTCGCGTTCGACTATGCGGTCAAGAACGGGCGCAAGAAGGTCACGATCGTGCACAAGGCGAACGTGCTGAAGGCATTGACGGGCATTTTCCTCGAAACGGCCAAGGACGTCGCAAAGAAATATGAAGGCCGCGTCGCGGTCGACGATCGCATCGTCGATGCGTGCGCGATGCAACTCGTCCTGAATCCATGGCAATTCGACATGATCGTCACCACCAATCTGTTCGGCGACATCCTGTCCGACGAGATCGCCGGCCTGGTCGGCGGTCTCGGGATGGCGCCTGGCGGCAACATCGGCGAAGGCGCGGCGATTTTCGAGGCGGTGCATGGCTCGGCGCCCGATATTGCCGGCAAGGGGATCGCCAATCCACTGGCGCTGCTGCTGGCGGCCGCGATGATGCTCGACCACGTCGAAAGGCCCGATGCCGCGCAGCGGCTGCGTGCCGCCATCGATGCAACGCTATGCGTGGACAACGTGCGCACCGGCGATCTCGGCGGCAAGGCGACGACCCGCGATCTCACCCAGGCCATCGTGCGCCGGCTTGCCGGTTGATCTGCTGGAGACATGTTAAACGCCATTCACTTCATTGCATTCGTCGCCCAAGTGGCGGGCGTATCATCACTCGCACCTGTCAAATCGATTACCACGCGAAGTGGACAGAAAGCGCCAGTGTCCAGATAATCGTCGCAACAATCAAAAGCGAGCAACAAGCAATTCGCCAATGGGGGCGCCCCGCCGCTGTCCGGAGCGCAAGGTGTCGCGAGGCTAAGGCCGTCGCCTCGCCAACGAAGGAGGAACACACCGTGGCAAGCATCATTCGCAATCCGAAGGACTTCGGAGCCGGGGTTCTTTACATCGCATTCGGCGCCGTCGGCTACTACATCGCCATCGACTATGGCTTTGGCAGGGCGTCGCGCATGGGCCCGGGGTACTTCCCGTCGGTGTTGAGCGCGCTGCTCATGTTTTTCGGCCTGATTGCCGTGATCCGATCGTTCATCAAGCCAGGCGAGCCGCTCGGAGGCTTCGCATGGAAGGCCGCCTTCTACGTGGTCGGGTCCAACGTGGTGTTCGGCCTGCTGCTGATTCCCGCCGGTCTGATTGTTGCGTTGTTCGCGCTGATCCTCATCAGCGCCGCCGCCAGCATCCATTTCAAGTTCGACTGGAAGGCGATCGGGGCTCTGATCGTCCTCGTGGTGTTCTGCGCGCTGGTGTTCGTCAAGGGCCTGGGCGTCCCGATGCCACTGCTCGGCACGTGGTTCGGCGGCTGATCCGGCGACTGACGGAGACGACACCATGGAACTGCTCGCAAATCTGTATCTGGGCGCTCAGACGGCAATGAGCTTCACCAACCTCTTCTATTGCCTGGTGGGCTGTTTCCTGGGCACTGCGATCGGCGTCCTGCCCGGCCTCGGGCCGGTGGCGACGATCGCGATGCTGCTGCCGGTGACGTTCGGTCTGCCGCCGGTGTCGGCGCTGATCATGCTCTCCGGCATTTACTATGGCGCGCAGTACGGCGGCTCGACCACGGCAATCCTGGTCAACCTGCCCGGAGAAAGCTCGTCGGTGGTAACTGCGCTGGACGGCTATCAGCTGGCGCGCCAGGGCCATGCCGGGCGAGCGCTGGCGGTCGCGGCCATCGGCTCGTTCTTCGCCGGTACCGTGTGCACGTTCCTGATCGCGTTGTTCGCGCCGCCCTTGGCGGAAATCGCGTTGAAATTCGGACCCGCTGAGTACTTCTCGCTGATGGTGCTGGGTCTCGTCGCGTCGATCGTGCTGGCGAGCGGCTCGCTGCTGCATGCGCTGGGAATGATCGTGCTGGGCCTTCTGCTGGGCCTGGTCGGCACCGATGTGAATTCGGGCACCGCGCGCTACAGCTTCGGCGTGCCCGAGCTGGCCGACGGCATCAGCTTCGTGACGGTCGCGATGGGCGTGTTCGGGTTAGGCGAGATCATCGCCAACCTGGCGCACGAGGAAACGCGCAGCGTGCTGATGGCGAAGGTCAAGGGACTGATGCCCACGCGCGACGATTGGGGAAAGATCATCGCGCCGATCCTGCGCGGAACGTCATTGGGGGCAGTGCTCGGCATCCTGCCGGGTGGCGGCGCGATGCTGGCGTCGTTCTCGGCCTACGCGCTGGAAAAGAAAGTCTCGAAGAATTCCAAGAATTTCGGCAAGGGCGCGATCGAAGGCGTGGCGGCGCCGGAAGCCGCCAACAACGCCGGTGCGCAAACGTCGTTCATTCCGATGCTGACGCTGGGCATCCCGTCCAACCCGGTGATGGCGCTGATGATCGGCGCGATGATCATCCAGGGCATCCAGCCGGGGCCGTCGGTGATGACCGAGCAACCCGCGCTGTTCTGGGGAATCGTGGTGTCGATGTGGGTGGGCAACGTGATGCTGCTGGTGCTCAATCTGCCGCTGATCGGGTTGTGGGTGAAGATGATCTCGGTGCCCTATCACTTGCTGTACCCGGCGATCCTCGTGTTCTGCGCGATCGGCACGTTCAGCCTTTCCAACAGCACGTTCGACGTGTACCTGATGGCGGTGTTCGGGTTCCTCGGCTATTTGTTCCACAAGCTGGGCTGCGAACCCGCGCCGATGATGCTGGGGTTCATCCTCGGGCCGATGATGGAGGAATTCCTCCGGCGCGCGCTGCTGTTGTCGAAGGGTGACCCGATGGTGCTGGTCACGCGGCCGATCAGCGCGGTCATGCTGGCGTTGGCGGGTGCGTGCCTGCTGGTCGTGCTGTCGCCGATGCTGCGCAAGAAACGCGAAGAGGCGTTCGTCGAATGAGATCCGCGTGCGATAACGCTGCGCATCGATTGCTCCGGCCGGACGCGCGGCCGGCGGTGCCATCCCTGGAAACGGGCTGCTGACCATGTCCTTCAACGACCCGCTGTTCTGGGTTGCGCTGATGCAGATCATCGGCGTCAACATCGTCCTGTCCGGCGATAACGCGGTCGTCATCGCGCTCGCCGCGCGATCGCTGCCGCCCAAGCAGCAGCGGCAGGCGGTGATCTGGGGAAGTGGCGCCGCGGTCGTGATGCGGATCATCCTGACGGTGGTGGCGCTGCAATTGCTGCAGTTGCCCTACCTCAAGCTGATCGGCGCCGTATTGTTGCTGTGGATCGGCATCCAGCTGCTCGTTCCCGAGGAAGAGGAAAGCGGAACTGCGACCTCCGCCAAATCCGGGATGGTCGCCGCCATCCGGACGATCCTGATTGCCGACCTCGTGATGAGCCTCGACAACGTGATCGGCGTGGCGGCCGCGGCGAAAGGCGACATCACGCTGCTGATCCTCGGCCTGCTGATCAGCATTCCGCTGGTCATTTTCGGCAGCACGATGCTCATGAAGCTCATGGAGCGGTGGCCGATCATCATCACCATCGGCGGCGCGCTGCTCGGGTGGGTCGCCGGCGAGATGGCCGCCACCGATCCGGCAATCGCGGCGTGGGTCGAGGCCAACGCGCACTGGCTGCATTGGGGCGCGCCGATCCTGGGTGCGGTCATGGTCGTGGCGGTGGGCAAGTGGCTTGTCTCGCGCAAGACCGACGAAGAGGACGCGCGACCCGTCGTCGATCTGGCAGCGGCCGGAGATCAGCACGCGGCGCTCGCAATCCCGGTCGGCGCGGCCGCGCCGCGCGTACTGCTGGTGGCCGACGATTCGGAAGGCTCGCTGCGCGGTGTCGCCCGCTTCCTCGAGGAGTTGTCCACGCAGCGCGAGCCGGTCGAGATCGATTTGCTCAACGTGCAGTCACCGGTGCATCGCGATGTCAGCAACTTTGTCGACGAGCAAGCGGTCAAGGAGCTGCATCACGAGCAGGGTCTCAAGCAGTTGCAGCCGGCGCGCGAGCTGTTCCAGCGCGCGGGCGTCCCGCATGTCGTGCATATCGGCGTCGGCGACCTCGCGCATGTCACGACCCACTACGCCAAGGAACTGCGGCCGCGCCAGATCTACCTGACCGATACGGAGCGCGGCGATGGCACGTCGCTCAGCGCGGCCATCGCCGACCTTATACCGGACGCCGGCATTCCCGTCAGCGTCGTTACGTAAGGCGCCGCGCGCAGCGCGCCTTCGTGGCGCAGCCCGCGTCCGCCGTCATCGGCGCCGATCAAGGAGACACGTAATGAGTGCACCCGATAGCGAAGCGAACATCCGTGCGGCAGCGCCCCCTCACGCCACGAGCACCGCCGCCAAGCTGCTGGTCCGCTGCCTCGAGAACGAAGGCGTGCAATTCATCTTCGGCGTTCCCGGCGAAGAGAACATCGACGTCATGGACGCCCTGCTCGACAGCACCATCAAGTTCGTGACGACGCATCACGAGCAAGGCGCCGCGTTCATGGCCGATGTCTACGGACGGCTGACCGGCCGCGCCGGCGTCTGCATGTCGACACTCGGACCTGGCGCCACCAACCTGATCACCGGCGTGGCGGATGCCAACATGGATCGCGCGCCCGTCGTGGCCATCGCCGGCCAGGGCGCGACGACGCGGCTGCATAAGGAGAGCCACCAGATCCTCGACCTCGTCAATCTCTTCCATCCGATCACGAAATACGCGACGCAGATCCGCGAGCCGCAGATCGTGCCGGAGATCGTGCGCAAGGCGTTCAAGGTCGCGCAGACGGAAAAGCCCGGCGCGACGTTCATCGACTTCCCGGAGAACATCGCCGAAATGCAGGTCGACGGCAAGCCGATCGAGGTGCAGACCGCCTATACATCGACGACGCCCGAGGCCAAGCTCGAGCAGGCGGCCAAGATCATCTCCGAGGCCAAGGCTCCGATCATCCTCGCCGGCAATGGCGTGATCCGCCAGGGCGCGTCGGACTCCCTCACCAGTTTCGCCGAAATGCTGCGCATTCCGGTGGCGAACACGTTCATGGCCAAAGGCGTGATGCCGTTCTCCAATCCGCTGTCGCTCGGCACGATCGGCCTCAAGGCGCGCGACCTGCCGTGGTTCGCGTTCGAGAAGGCCGACGTGGTGATCTGCGTCGGCTACGACATGGTCGAGTATCACCCGGACATGTGGAACCCCAACAACGACAAGAAGATCATTCATATCGATGCGCTGCCCGCGGAAGTGGACGCGCATTACATCGTCGCGATGGGCGCCCTGGGCGATATCGGGTCCACGCTGCGCGGGATTGCGCTGAAGGCGAAGCCGCAGCGCGTGATGCCGTTCGCCGCATTGCGCAAGGCGCTGGTCGAGGACCGCGCCCAATATGCCGCTGACGACGGCTTCCCGATCAAGCCGCAGAAGATCGTCTACGACGTGCGCGAGGTGCTCGGTCCCGACGACATCGCCATTTCCGACGTCGGCGCGCACAAGATGTGGATGTCGCGGATGTACCGCGCCGAGCGCCCCAACACCTGCATCATTTCCAACGGGTTCGCGGCGATGGGCATTGCGGTGCCCGGCGCGATCGCCGCCAAGCTCGCCTATCCGGACCGCAAAGTCATCGCCGTGACCGGCGATGCCGGCTTCATGATGAATTCGCAGGAGATCGAGACCGGGATGCGGATGAAGACGCCGTTCGTGGTCCTGATCTGGAACGATTCCGAGTACGGCCTCATCACGTGGCACCAGTTGCGCCACTTCGGCCGGCCGAGCCACATCGCGTTCAAGAATCCGGACTTCGTCAAGTACGCGGAGAGCTTCGGCGCCAAGGGCTATCGCGTGGAACGCGCTGCCGATCTCGTGCCCACGCTCAAGCGGGCGCTGGCCGACGACACCGTGGTCATCATCGACTGTCCGGTCGACTATTCCGAAAACATGAAGCTCACGCAGCGATTGAAGGACATGAAGTCGCCGCTATAGACACCGCACGGAGAATTCCGATGAAGATTCGCGCCGCCGTATTGACCGCCATCGGCGCTGCGCCGCCGTTCGCGCAGACGAGGCCGCTGGTGATCGAGGAAGTCGAGCTTGCTGGACCGGGTCATGGCGAAGTCCTGGTCAAGATCGCCGCCGCAGGGCTGTGTCATTCCGATTTGTCGGTGATCAACGGCGATCGTCCGCGGCCGATGCCGATGGCGCTTGGCCACGAGGCGGCCGGCATCGTCGAAGAGCTGGGCGAAGGCGTGAGTGACTTAAAGCGCGGCGATCACGTGGTCCTGGTGTTCGTCCCCAGCTGCGGCCATTGCCTGCCGTGCTCCGAAGGGCGGCCCGCGCTGTGCGAGCCGGGGGCCGCCGCCAACGCCGCCGGAACGCTGCTGTCGGGTGCGCGCCGGTTGAGCAAGAACGGCCAGCCGATCAACCATCTCCTCGGCTGCGCGTCGTTCGCGGAATACGCAACCGTGTCGCGCCGCTCGCTCGTCAAGATCGATCCCGACTTGCCGCTCGATCAGGCGGCCCTCTTCGGTTGCGCAGTGCTCACCGGCGTCGGCGCCGTGGTGAACACGGCGCGGGTCCGCGCGGGAGCATCGACGGCCGTCATCGGTCTGGGCGGCGTCGGGCTTGCGTCGGTGCTCGGCGCACGCGCGGCGGGGGCGCGGCACATCATTGCGATCGACCTCTCCGACGCCAAGCTGGAGCTCGCCAAGTCGCTGGGAGCCACGCACACGTTCAACGCCGGCAATCCCGATTGCCAGGAGCAGGTTCGCGCCGCGACCGGCGGCGGCGTCGAGTACGCGTTCGAGCTCGCGGGCTCGGTGCGCGCGCTCGAGCTCGCGTACAAGATCACGCGCCGCGGCGGCACCACGGTGACCGCCGGCCTGCCCCCGCCGACTGCCACGTTCGCGCTGCCTGCCGTGAATCTGGTGGCGGAAGAGCGCACGGTCAAGGGCAGCTATATCGGCACTTGCGTTCCTTCGCGCGACATTCCGCGCTATGTCGAGCTCTTTCAGCAAGGCAAGCTGCCCGTCGATCGGCTGCTGACTGGAAAACTCAAGCTCGACGACATCAACCACGGCTTCGACCTCTTGCATGAAGGCAAGGCGGTCCGGCAGGTCGTCGTGTTCTGAACGAGCGCCACGCCCTCGTTCACCTTCACCTGCCCTCATTGCCATGACCCCCAATGCGCCGCCGAACTGGATGGACGAGGCGACCCGACTTGCCAAGCTCTGGACGGAGCAGCAACAGGGCTTCATCCGCATGGTGACCGGCAACGCCGGCCCGCCCGCGATGAGCGCCGCTGCACAGCCTGCCGCCGCGATCGAGACATCGCTGCGCCAGGCGCAGGATTTGTGGCGTACTTCCTTCGAGAAACTGGCGGCGCTCGCGCCGCAGGCCTTCGCGCAACCAGGCAGCATGGACGAGGTCCTGAAAGCGCTGTTCGACCCCGGTCAATGGTCGCAAGCCGGATTGGGCTCGATGGATCGCGCGATCGAGCACTTGATCGAAGGCCCAAGCTACGCGACGTTATGGACGCTCGATCGCAAGCTGCTGCGGGCACAGGTGCTGCGTGCGCAATGGGCACGCGACCTCGCCGCGTGGCAATTGCTGATGCAAGGTGCGTGGAGCGAGGCGACCAAGCGGTTTCTCCGTGAAGTCAACGCAACAGACGGTACGCCCATCAGGAGCTGGCGCGAATTGACGGATTTGTGGGTCGATATCGCCAACGCGACCTTGACCGAAACGCACCGCACGCCGGAATTTCTCGAGGCGCAGCGGCGATTGACGCGCTCGTCGACCGATTGCCGCTTGCAGGAGCGCGAGATCGCCGAAGCGTACTGCGAAATGCATCACATTCCGACGCGCACGGAAGTCGACGAGCTGCAGCGTACCGTCTACGAATTGCGACGCGACCTGCGCAGCCTCCAGCGTGCGCTGCGCGCAGCCGAAGCAGCGGTGCCATCGAACGCCCAGGCGCCCACCAAACGGCCGCGCAAGCAGCCGGCGCGCCCCGCCGCCGTTGCGGCAACCCGGAAGCAATGAGAGCAGCGCGATGCCCTTCCGACTCCAACTCGATCCCGCGCAGACCGTCAGCGAGTTCGCCGAGCTGAGTGGCCGTCTCATGCGCGGCGGCGAGAAGCTGCGCTCGGTCAAGGATCGCGACGTCGAAATCGCAACGACGCCGAAGAAGGAGGTCTTCCGGCAGGACAAGACGACGCTCTATCGCTACGATCCTGTCGCGGCTTCATCGGTCAAGGCGCCGGTGCTCGTCGTCTACGGGCTCGTCGGCCGCTACACGATGGCCGACCTGCAGGAGGATCGCTCGCTCGTGCGCAACCTGCTGGCGCAGGGGGTCGACCTGTATGCGGTGGACTGGGGCAATCCCACGCGCACCGACCGTTGGCTCACCATCGACGACTTCGTCGACGGCTATCTCAATGAATGCGTGGAGTTCATTTGCCGCGCCCATGGCGTGGACCGGATCAACCTGCTCGGCATCTGCGAAGGCGGTGTCTTCACCGTCTGCTATGCCGCCCTGCATCCGGAACGCGTGAAGAATCTGATCGTCACGATTACGCCGATCGACTTTCACGCCGACCAGGCGGAGGGGCGTGCCGACCACGGCTTCATCAACCTGTGGACGCGCAGCCTGGCGCCGGAGGACATCGATCGCCTCATCGAGGCCAACGGCAACCTGCCCGGCGAGCTCATGAGCCTCGTGTTCTCGTCCATGACCCCGCTCGCTTCGCTCACCAAGTACAACCTGGGCATGCTCGACATCGTCGACGACGAGAAGAAGCTGCTCAATTTCCTCCGCATGGAAAAATGGCTGGCCGACCGTCCGCATCACCCGGGCGAGGCGGCCAAGCAATGGCTGAAGGACCTGTACCAGCAGAACAAGCTCGTGAAGAACGAGTTCGAGCTCGGCGGCCGCAAGGTGGATCTGCGCAAGATCACGATGCCCGTGCTCAATGTCTATGCGAAGGAAGATCACATCATCCCGCCGCAAACGTCGCGCGCGCTGGGCGCGCTGGTCGGCACCAAGGACTACAGCGAAATCGGCCTGGCGGGCGGCCACGTAGGCGTGTTCGTCAGCGGCAAATCGCAGGGCGTGCTCGGCAAGGGCATCGTCGATTGGCTGAGGGCGCATGAGCGCGGCGCGTGAGGCCGGAAGGCCGAACAAGGCCCGGAGGGCGCGTCGCCGCGCGCATGCGGAAACGCCGACACGTACAGCTGCGAACCCCCCGTTCGTACAAGGAGGCGTTTGCATGATGTCCCGATGGCGAAACTGACGCCGCGCTTCGAGGAGTTTCTGGCGCTTGGGCCTCATGGCTTCGGCCGCATCGGTTATACGGAATGGGGACCGCGCGATGCGCAGCGCACGGTGATCTGCGTCCACGGACTGACCCGCAACAGCCGCGACTTCGATTTCCTCGCCGCCCGCCTGGTGGAGCGCGGGATGCGCGTGGTGGCGCCGGATCTTCCCGGCCGCGGGCGCAGCGATCCCGTCGCCAACGCCGAAGACTACGGCACTCCGCTCTACGTGGCGGCAATGGCCGGCCTCGTCGCACGGCTCGGCGTGCGCGACGTCGATTGGGTCGGCACCTCGCTCGGCGGCCACATCGGTATGGAAGTGGCAGCGCGTCCGGGATCCCCGATCCGGCGTCTCGTCCTCAACGACTTCGGCGCGCGGATCCCGGTCGCCGCGCTGCAACGGATCGGCCGTTATCTGCGCACCGCGCATCCGTTCGCCACGATCAAGGAGGTCGAGGCCTACTTGCGGGAGATTTATGCGCCGTTCGGCGAGCTCACCGACGCGCAATGGCATCACATGGCCGTGCACAGCGTGGTGCAGGACAAGGCAGGATTGCGCCTGCACTACGACCCGGCCATTGTCGACCAATTCTCGCGCCCGTTGCTGCTCGACGTCACGTTGTGGCGCGTATGGGAGCACGTGAGCTGCGAAGTGCTCATTCTGCGTGGCGAGGACTCCGACCTCTTGCTTCCGGCAACGGTGGCGGAGATGAAGCATCGCGGTATCGCGGCGGCGCAGGGCCTGGTCCAATCCGTCGAGGTCCAAGGCTGCGGCCACGCGCCGGCGTTGATGGCGGACGATCAGATCCGGCTGGTCGAGGATTTCCTTCTGGCCGAACCCGCGCGCACGCAAGGCAAGCGGGCGGCCAAGCCACGCGAGGCGGTGGCGTGAAAGACAAGATCGTTTCGCCCGACGACGCCATCGCGATCATTCGCGACGGCGATACCGTCGCCTTCTCCGGCTTCGTCGGCAGCGGCACGCCGGAGGAATTGATCGCGGCGCTGGAGCGGCGCTTCGTCGCCACCGGCTCCCCGCGCGACTTGACGTTGCTGTTCGCCGCGGCGCCCGGCGACGGCAAGGACCGCGGGTTGAACCGCCTTGCCCGCGAAGGCCTGGTCAAACGCGCGATCGGCGGCCACTGGAGTCTCGTGCCCAAGCTCTCCGCGATGGCGGTCGACGGCCGCATCGAGGCGTACAACCTGCCGCTGGGCACGCTGTCGCAACTCTTTCGCGACATCGCCGGCCACCGTGCCGGGACGCTGACGAAGGTCGGCCTGCGGACGTTCGTCGATCCGCGCCAGCAAGGCGGCAGGATCAACGCGCGCAGTACCGAAGACCTGGTGCGCGTCATGACGATCGACGACGAGGAGTGGCTGTTCTACCGCGCGTTTCCTATCTCGGTGGCGATGCTGCGCGGCACGACGGCGGACCTGGGCGGCAATATCACGATGGAGCGCGAGGCGCTGACGCTCGACAACCTCGCCCTCGCGACGGCCGCCAGGAATTCCAACGGCTTCGTGATCGCGCAGGTCGAGCGGGTCTGCGCCCATGGTGCCCTCAATCCGCGTCAGGTGCAGATTCCCGGCGTGCTCGTCGATTGCGTCGTCGTGGCCAAGCCCGAAAATCACCTGCAAACCTATGCGACGGCGCACAGTCCCGCATTTTCCGGCGAGCTCAAGGTCCCGCTGGACACGCTCGCGCCGATGCGGCTCGACGAGCGCAAGGTCATTGCCCGCCGCTGTGCCTTCGCGCTGCCGATGGGCGGCGTGGTCAACCTCGGCATCGGCATGCCTGAAGGTGTCGCGGACGTCGCCAACGAAGAGAAGGTGCTGAGCTACGTCACGCTGACCGCCGAGCCCGGCGTCATCGGCGGGCTGCCGCAAAGCGGGCTCGATTTCGGGGCGGCAGTCAATACCGAAGCGGTGATTCACCAGAACCAGCAGTTCGATTTCTACGATGGCGGCGGCCTCGACATGGCGTGCCTCGGCATGGCGCAGGTCGATGCGGACGGCAACGTCAACGTCAGCCGCTTTGGTCCGCGGCTCGCCGGCGCCGGCGGCTTCATCAACATCAGCCAGAGCGCGCGACGCGTGCTGTTCGCCGGCACGTTCACGACGGGCGGACTGGAGGTAACGATTGCGGACGGCAAGCTCCGGATCGTCCGTGAGGGGAAGGCGAGGAAATTCATCAAGTCCGTCGAGCAGATCACGTTCAACGGCGCCTACGCGGCGGAGACCGGGCAGCCCGTGCTCTACGTGACCGAGCGCTGCGTGTTCCGGCGCGGCGGCGAGGGCATGGAATTGATCGAAGTGGCGCCGGGCGTCGATATCGGCCGCGATATCCTCGCGCACATGGAATTCACGCCGATCATCCGCGAGCCGGCGGTCATGGATGCACGCATCTTCCGCGATGAGCCGATGCAGCTCGAGGAGACGCTGCTCGGCCTGGGTCTTGCGGAGCGCATCAGCTATGACGCCGAGCGCAACACGGTGTTCCTCAACCTCGAAGGCATGCATGTGCGCAACCGCGACGACGTGGACCGGATCCGCCGCGTCGTCGAGGAGCTCTGCCAGCAGGTGGGCAGGAAAGTGGCGCTCGTCGTCAACTATGACAACTTCGTGATCGACGCCGCGGTCGCCGATACGTACGCGACGATGGTCCGCTACATGGAGACGCATTACTACACGACGTCGTCGCGGTACACGACGAGCGCGTTCCTGCGCATGAAGCTCGGCGAAGCGCTCGCGCGCCGGCGCGTCGCGCCGCACATCTTCGAAACGGCAGACGAGGCCCACGCCTACGTGCAGGCTACGGGTGTCGACCCTCCCGCGAACGATGCCGCTTGATCCGCAAGTGCAAGCGGTGCTCGACAAGATCCGCGACGCCGGCAATCCCGAGTACTGGCAGATGACGCCGGCGCAAGCGCGCGACTGGCACAACCGCAAGGCGGGTCTGCTCGACGTCAAGCCCCAGCCGGTGTACCTGACGCGCGACCGGTCGGTGCCCGGGCCCGCCGGCAGTGTTCCGGTGCGCGTGTACGTACCGCGGCCTCCGACCGGCCCGTTCGGCGTGCTCGTCTGGCTGCACGGCGGCGGTCACGTGGTTGGCAGCCTCGACAGCTACGATGCGCTGTGCCGGCAGCTCGCGCTGCAGGCCGATTGCATCGTCGTCTCGGTCGCTTACCGCCTGGCCCCGGAGCACAAGTTCCCCGCCGGCGTGCTGGACAGTTTCGCCGCGCTGCAATGGGTCGGGCAGCACGCGGCGGAAATCGGCGGTGATCCGCAGCGGCTGGCGATCGGCGGCGACAGCGCCGGCGCGAATCTCGCTGCCGTATGCGCGATTCTCGCCCGCGATGCCGGCGCGCCCGCACTGCGCTTTCAGCTCCTCGTCTATCCGCGGACCGCAGCGGACGAAGACTTCCCGTCGCATCGCGCGTTCGCCAAAGGGTATCTGCTTACCCGCAAGACGATCCTGTGGTTCCACGACCACTATCGGGCCAGTGCCGCGGATCGCCTCGATTTTCGCTATGCGCCGCTCATTTGCACGGATCTCTCGCGGTTGCCGCCGGCGCTCGTCATCGTCGGCGAATTTGACCCGCTGCGCGACGACGGTATCGCTTATGCGCAGCGCCTCGAGGAAGCCGGGAATACCGTCGACCTTGCCGACTATCCCGGCATGGTGCATCCGTTTTTCTCGATGGGCGGCGCGGTGGACGCGGGCCGGCGGGCGGTGACGCAGGCCGCGCACGCGTTGCGCCGCGCATTGGGAGCTTCGCCGTGAGACTGCCCATCCCGCTGCCGTCGGTCTCGTTGCGCGAGAACGCGCTCATCTACATGGTGAAGCTCATCACGGGCTCGCTGATCGTCTGGTACGGGCTGCGCGCCGCGGGCATCGGCGAGCCGATCTGGGCATTGATCTCGCTCATCGTCGTCACCGAGCCCGATCTCGGTCTGGCCAAGCGCAATTTTCGCGCGCGCGTGATCAACACCATCAACGGCACGGCCGTGGCCGGCCTGACGCTGTTGATTTTCGGCGCGACCTTTCTCGCGATGCTGGCCGCAATGACCGTTGCCACGCTCATCGCGATGTCGATCGAGAACTATCCCAACAACTGGCGGCTCGCGCCCAACACCACTGTGGTATTGATGGCCGCCGCGCTCGCGGGCACCGGATTCTCGGAGGAGATCCGGCTTGCCCTGTATCGCGTGCTGGAAGTGATGACCGGCAGCACCGTCGCGTTGCTGCAAACGCTGGTCTATGCGTGGCTGGTCCGCCGTTGGCGCGACCGCGCGTCGCGCGGCAGCTAGGCTAGATCATCAGTTTCTTCAGCGTCTCGGCATTCTTGATCACCGCCTTCTGCCGCGCCGCCGGCGCGCCGTAGAGCGACGCCGGCGGATTGGTGTCGAGCCGCGCCAGCACCGTCGCGTCGGTGCACCGCGGATCGAATACGACGGCGACGTCGTCGCCGGCCACCGCACCCACGGTGAAACACGCCTGACCCAGCTTGGCGTTGAGCGGCTTCAGGATCGTCGCCGCCACGATGTCGGCGGCCGCACCGGCCCCCGCGACTTGCAGCTCATAGATGCGCGGGCGCACCGGGGTGCTCGTGGTGACGGTGATCACCGCCGGCAATCCGATCAGCTCGCGCGCCAGCGTCTCATCCGGCACCGTCGCAGGCATCCCTTCGACCTTGAGGATCACCTTGCGTCCCGACACATTCACATGCTGGAGGAAGAAGTCTCGCGAGAACTCGGCCGCGATCTTCGTGCCGATCGCCTTGAGCGCCTCCTCCTCGCTGGCCCAGCTGCCCTCGCCCGTCGGCAACGCGGTGTTGTAGTAGATTTCCTCGCCGGTGGCGCGATCGATGCACTTGATCGTCCACGCGTTCAGCGCGTACTTGGTCACGACCACGCCGGACGCCGGCAGCCGCATGGAAAGCCGCTTGATGTTCGCTTCACCTTCGACCACGAAATCGGGGCCTGCCTCCGCGCTGCGCCCGCCATCCTCGGACCAGGTGCGGAATCCGAACGACTTGATGCGTTCCTTCAGGATGTTCTCCGCGGCCGGCGATGGACGCCCGGGCGCCTCGGGCACGTCGGCGTCGCGCGCCGCGATGCGCACCGCCACGCGCGGGTCGCCGCTCGCGCGAATGAACTCGATCCGTTCGTTACGCGACATTTCGTTGAGCGATTTCTGCACGGCCCGCACGTTCACGATCGCCTCGGTCGTGAGCGATACCAGGCCGTCCTTGCCCGTCTGCGGCGCGCTTTCGCGCACGACCGTCGTGACGAAATCGCCGCTCCGGGACATGAGCTTGTCCTTGAGCAAGTCGTAGTTCTTCGCGACCGAACCGGTATCGACCAGCAGGCCGACCGCCTTCGCAACCAGTTGACTGCGCGAATCCGCGCGCAGGTCGCTTTGCAGCAGCGCCTTGTCGCTTTGATAACGGGCTTCGCTGGGATCGACGAGCCCGACCGCCGAAATCATCAAGGCGCCTGCGTCGGCCTTTGGCACGGCAGAGGCCGGTATCGGCGCCCGCGGCGTCGCGCCCGCACCAGCACCCGCACCGGCACCTGCTGGCGCCGGTGGAGGCGAGACGCTTGGGGGTGGCGCTGCGGCGGCTTGTACCGTTCGGCCGGGCGCATCGGCACGCCGCTGCGTAACGAACCACACGGCAACGCCGATCGCGACGACGACCACCGCCGCAACGACCGCGAGCGCGGCTTTCTGCGATTTCGGCGCTGCCACGTCGCCACTCGCGATTTTTCTGGCGCTCGTCGTGCCGGAGGCAATCGCGGGTGGGCCAAGGCTTCCGGCCATGGACCTTGACGGCAGCGCCATCGTCGTCTCGCCGCTGTGCTCGCGATCGGAATGCGCGCCGGCATCGAGCGCCGTGGCGAATTCCTCGGCGGATTGGAAGCGCTCCTCAGGCTTCTTCGCCAGCGCCTTGCGCACGACGGCGTCCATCGCCCCCGGAATCTGCACGTTGAAGCGCGACGGGGGCAGCGGATCCTCCTCCAGCACCTTGCGCATCGTGATCGTCGCGTTGCCGGTGAACGGCCGCTCGCCGGTGAGAAACTGGTAGAGGATGACGCCGACGGAGAAAAGATCGGAGCGGCCGTCCACCGGCAACCCCAGAATCTGCTCCGGCGACATGTACGCCGGCGTGCCGAGCACGGTGCCGACCTGCGTCAATTCCGACGATTCGATATGGGCGATGCCGAAATCGGCCACCTTCACCGTGCCGTCGGGCAAAAGAAAGATGTTCGACGGCTTGATGTCGCGATGAACCACCCCCAGCCGATGCGAATAGCCAAGCGCGGCGAGAATCTGCGACAGGATCCGCACGGCATCCGCCGTCGCGAAGCGCTCGTTCTTCTCGAAATATTCCCTGAGCTCGCGGCCGTGGACGAGCTCCATCGCGATGTACCAGACGCCGGCGTCCTCGCCGCAGTCGTGGATCGCGACGATATTGGGATGCGACAGCCGGCCCGCCGCCTGCGCTTCGCGGCGAAAGCGCGCGAGGATTTCCTCCGCGTTGCCGCCGGCCAATTGATCCGGCCGGATGGTCTTGAGCGCGACGATGCGCTGGATCAGCGGATCGAAGGCCTCGTACACGACGCCCATCGCGCCGCGCCCCAACTCGCGCCGGATCTCATACTTCCCAAGTTTCGTAAATTCCGCCACCAGCTATTCCCGTCTCAGCCAAACGCAGGACGCGGTGCTCATCGCAGGCTGTCAGCGTGCATATGCGCGCGCTACCGAACGGCGCGCGAAGCGCGCTTATGATCGGCGCGCTTCGTGGAAGTTACCGCGAGGAAAGCGCGCGGCCGCCCGAAGCTTTCCTCGCTGACTGCCTCCGGGTGCAGAACGCGAAGCGTTTTGCGCACGTTACTTATACTTCGCGTCGATCTCCCACACGGACTTCTGGACAAGGCGCTGCACCATCGTGTCGAGACCCGCGCCGCCCTGCTGCGATTCGTTGATCCCCAACGCACCGCCCGAGGTCGCGCCGACTTCCATCTTTTCTTCCGTGTAGCCCTGCGCCAGCTGCTCGGTGGTCTCGGCGTTGATGATCTTGTAGCGCATGCCGATCACCCACACGCTGGTCGCCTCGCCGCTGTGCACGGAGCCCAGCGCCGTGCCGCCGACCGCGCCTGCCTGCGCACCGCCACGCGAGCCGGAAAACGCGCCGAGCAGCCCGGCCATCTGGCCGAGCGTGCCGCCATCGAAGCTCTTCTGCGCGGACGCGACCTGCTCGGTCTTCAGGATGTCGAACTTGACCACGTACTTGGTCGTCTTGAGCTTGCCCATGCCGAGATACTTGCGTGCGGCCTGCGGGTCCCCCAAGTTGTACGCGAGCTCGAACTCCTTCAGCACCGAGCCCAGGTTCGAGCGCTCCAGCACCTGGAAATTGGCGTTGGACAGCTCGAGCTCGCCGAAGTCGGCGATATTGTTGGCGGTGAACTTCTGCAGGAACGTCGCATTGCTGCTCTTGATTTCACCGGGGATCACGACCAGCAATGGCCCTTTCTTGTTCTTGTTCGAGTACTCGATCGCCTGATAGATCGTCTTGTCGGCGGACGCATTCGCCTGCTGCGAGGTCTTGCCTCCCGCCGTCGGCGACGCGCTTTCGTATCTCGGCTGCGCGATCGCCAGTGATGCGCACGCGATCAGCGCCACGGCGACCAGGGGCCCGACGGGACGGAATGGTTCGGGAATGCGCATTGCTGTCTCCTACAGTCGATTGCGGAAGAAGGTTTGCAGCGGTGAGGCTCACTTCGCCTTGCCTGGCTTCTGCCCGGAGCCCGGCGTGAATCCGGCATTGCGGCAGTAATCGCCATAGAGCTTCGCCACGACCTCGTCGGCCTGCTCGTTGACGAGCGTCAGCGCCATCTGGGCAACGTTGGCACCGGCATAGGAGCTGGAATTCGCGCTGACGTCCGAGATTATCCGGCCATTGCTGCCAGAGAGGGTGAAGCCCATGCTCACGTCGACCTGGTTGACGCGGATAATCGCGTTCCCGCTTGCCTGCGCCGTGATGAGGCCGCGCAGGATGAAGCTCGCGCCTAGTCTCCTGGCTGCCGACAAAGCGGCATCGGGATTGTTCTTGAAATAGGCGTCGATTTCGGCCTGGGCGATCTGCGCGCGGATCTGCTCCGGCGTGAATGTCTGCAGGCCAAGCGAACGCAGGCGGACGTTGATCGCCTGGAAATGCCGCCCGTAATTCTGCTGCACTGCAGTGATGTAGCCGTTGCTTTGCTCTTCGCCGATGATGACCATGATCTTCTTGCCCTTGAGATCGGCGCGGCATGGCGTCGACAGCTCGTAGGCGATCCGGTCCTGGCGCGCCGCTTCCTCCATCTTGGCGTTGTCGTCCGGCTGCGAAAACTTGAACCCTTGCGCGGCCACAGGGCCCGCGGCGAGCAGCGCAACCAGAACGACCAACGCATGAGCACGTGGCGACGGCATGAAGTCCCTGATAGGCAAAGGCGAGCGCGATGCCCGCCCGACGCCCGCAAGATTATGCCAACGGGACCCGAAAATCCACCCGAATGATCGTCACGCGGACGTGCGGGCGTCGTAGGGGTGCAGCCGGCCGCTGCGGATCCAAGCTTCGGCGACCGCGAAGACCGGGCCGCGGCTGTAGGCAATCAGGAACGACGTGCGGGACGTGCTTGGCGCGTGTGGGCGAGCTGGCGCACGGCTTCCATCAGATGCTCGAAGCCGAACGACACGTCCTGAGGAGCGCCGTTGACGTAAAACCCCGGGGTTCCGCGCACGCCGCTGGCCAAGCCGCTCGCAATGTGCTCGCGGACCCGCTGCAGGTAGACGTGATCGTCCATTTCATAGTCATACCGCGACAGGTCGAGCTCGAGCCGCTGCGCATACGCGCGAAGATGGTTCGCCTTCAGATGCTGCTGATTCTCGAACAGCAAATCATGCATGGGCCAGAACTTGCCCTGCGCGCCCGCCGCTTCCGCGGCTTCGGCGGCGAGCTCGGCATGCGGATGGACTTCGACGAGCGGGAAGTGCCGGTATGCGAAGCGAACCGCGGACCCGAAGGTCTTGATCAGCAATTTCACCGCGGGGTACGCGAGCTTGCACGCGGGGCATTCGAAATCGCCATACTCGACAACAGTTACCGGCGCTTGCGCCGAACCCAGCACGTGGTCCAGATGATTCACCGGCACCGCAAGCTTCACGGGGCCGTGATGTGTGGAATTCTGTTGCATGACCATTCCTCGTTAGCTATGCGGTGGAAGGTAGATCGAATGCGGCGGCCAGCAATTCGTAGGATCGATGCCGGGGCGCGGCATCGAACGTCCAGGTGACGATGACCAGCTCATCCAACGCGAGGCGTTGCGCGAGCTCCGACAACCGCGTGGCCACCTGTTCCGCCGTACCGACAATGGCTTTGCGCCGTAATGACTCGACGACTGCGCGCTCCGCATCGGTGTAGGACCGCGCGGCCGCGTCTTCCGGCGTCACGAGCGCAGCGCGGATGCCCTGTTCGAATCCGACGCGCCAATTCTCGCGCGTTTTCAGCAGCCGTCGCGCTTCCGCCTCGGTATCGGCGGCCAGCGCCCACACGCAGATTGTCGCCTGCGGCGTTGGATGCTCGGGACTCGGCCGGTAATTCTGCCGGTACAGCTGCAACGCCTCCTCGACGCCGCGGCCCTCGCTGAAAAAATACGCAAACGCATAGGGCAAGCCGAAATGCGCGGCGAGCCTCGCGCCATAATCGGAGCTGCCGAGAATCCACAAATCCGGGTGTGTCGGGCCCGATGGATGCGCGCTGATCGCGCGAAACGGATGGCCTTCCAGCAGCGGAGACCCCGATACCCACGCCTGCAGGTCGCGCACCTGCTGCGGAAATTCGTCCGCGGCATTCGCGTACGGATTGAGCGCGAAGGCGGTCAGCCGGTCCGAGCCCGGCGCACGCCCCACACCAAGGTCGATGCGGCCGGGGGCGATGGCCTCCAGCACGCGGAATTGCTCGGCGACCTTGAGCGCCGAGTAATGCGGGAGCATCACGCCGGCGCTGCCGACGCGGATGCGCGTGGTCGTCGCGGCAATCGCCGCCATCAGCACTTCCGGCGCCGTGCCGACGATGCTGTCGCTATTGTGGTGCTCGGACACCCAGTAGCGGTGATAGCCGAGCGCGTCGCAGTGTTGCGCCAGCGCGAGCGTCTCGCGGATCGCTTCGTCCTGCGTGTGCCCCTGTGCCGCCGTCGATTGATCGAGGACCGAAAGTCTCACGAATGCGATGGTAACGTGCGCGCGAGACCGGTCCTTCCTGGCCGCGAAGAAAAAAGGGCCTGCGTTAAACGCAGGCCCTTCGCCAATGAGTTAGCGGCGAGATCCGGTCAAATCGTCGGCGAGCACATGCCGACGCCGGTTGGCCCGAAGCCCCCGGCCACATAGCCTTTCGCGAGCATCACCGTCTTGGTGGCGGGATTGGTGGTATAGCGCGCGTTGGTGTCGGCACGGTTGTTGTCGAGCCGGTACACCGGCACGGTGTTCTTCGGGCAGGCGCCGGTGACCGAGTACGGCAATCCGACCTCGAACGCGCTGGCGCTTTCGCGCACCCAGCTCGCGTTCAGCGGCGCCGCGCCATACGCCGTGCATTCCGCCGCATTGTCCGAGAACACATGGACATCGAGCCCGGCGCCGGGCAGGCCGTAATAGCGGCATACCGCGGTGCCCTGGCCTCCCGAGGATCCCGATACAAAGACCTTGAAGCTTTCGCCGGTGCGCGCCCATGGCTTTCCGCCGAGCGCGTCGAGCGCCGCGATTTCCGCGGGGTCCACCGCGTAAAAATAATGATCCTTCTTCGCCCAGTAGTATTCCACTGCAGTCGTGGTGGGCACGACCGGCAGGACCTTGAGAACACTGCTTGCACTGGCTTGCGCGATCATCGTGGCCGCATCGGCGGGCAGCAGGTAGCGCTGCGCCACCATCGCATTGGCGGATGCGGTCACCCGCTTCACGTATTCGTCGTGCGTCCCGTAGCGCTCCTCGAGCGAGGGACGTGGGTCGCCCACGGCCTCGCGCGCAGCCTTCGTCTCGGCAAACGCGACATAGCCACCGGCCGGAGAACCCTGGATGCAGTCCTGACCTTTCTGGATGCCGGAAGGAAACGTGTTGAATCCAAGGTAGCTGCCGAGCGGATTCTGCAGCAGCGGTGCCTTGAGGCCGGCGAGCTCGTTACCGTCGCTGTCCGTTGCTGGAACGAGTTGCGGCAACGAGCGCAGCACTTGCGCGACTTTGGTGGGGACGCCGGACTGGTCGTTGTAGTTGAAGTCGTTGCCGAGGTCATAGTCGAGCAGCGGGTACAGCAGACCGTCGGGCGCCGGCGTACCCGGGATGGGCGGGAATCCCATTGCCTTGCTCGTGTTCTGGACCAGCGTCTGGTCGGAGATCTTCGGATAGACCGAAGGCGGCATCGGCGTGCCCTTGGTCACCCAGTCGACCAGAGCCGCGGTCAGCGCCGCGCGCATCGGGTTCGTGGGGGTCGGATTGCTGGGCAACAGGCAGCCGCCCACCGGGCCGGTCACGCTGGCGAAGCCACCGCCGCCGCCGCCATGATTCGAGCTGGCCATGTAATACCGCGTGTGATTCGGACCGAGCGGAAGATCCGCGAGCGCGTCGGTGCCCACGAGAACGAACGAGTGCCGCAGCCCGTAGATCTCGGTCGATCCGAACGTCTCGAGAATCTTGGGACACGAGTTGGTCGCGGTGCACCGATGGAGGACACCGTCGGTCATACGACCGCGCGGCGCGTCCTGCCAGTCGCCATACCAGGCGGCGCCTTCATGGCCCAGCTCGTGCAGCACGACGAGCCCGCCGGGGAGCGCGAAGCGCCGATTGAGGTCCGACATCCGCGCGGCGATATTGGGATTGGCGCCGTTCCACACGATGCGGTCCTGCTCGTCCTGGTTGAATCCGAGCTTGATGAGCAACTTGACGAACGTCCCGGATTGCGACGAGCCTTCGATCAATCCCCACTTCATCTTGCCGGCGACCGGATTGGCGGTGCCGACGTCATCGGTCGCGGCGTAACGGAAGAACGAGTTGATATCGCGCGTCGCGGCAAGGCCGATGCCCGCGACGAGCGGATCGTAGACGCTGTAGAACAGCTCATACAGCCGGTCGGGATTGAAGCCGTTTTTCAGGCACACGCGCGTCGCATCGGGCGTTCCCGGAAACGGAACCGTCCGGCAATCGGCGAACGCCCAATCGGACGGAGCAATGGGTCTCACATCCCCCTGCACCCCCGTCGGCGTTTCCGAGCCGATCGAGTTGAAGGTGAACCGGCCGGTGTCCATCGACGTCGTCGGATAAATCGTCACCGCGCCGCGCGGGATGATGATCTGCGCCGTGTTGCCGCTGGTGGCCATCCAGCGCGTCACGAACGGCCCGCTGATGCGCGTTCCGTCGGAATTCTTGGCGATCGGCAATTTCATCGTCTGGTTGGTCGCGGTCGGCAGCACATCGCCCTGCCAGCCGCTGACCACCGACACATGGCCTTCCGGACCCGCGCTGGCGGTGCCGTTGCCACGGTTGACCACGGAATAGAAGAGGACGCCCGATGCCTTGGTCATGTCGATCGGCTTGACCAGCGAGAACGTCATGCTGTACTCGACCATGCCCTTTGCATTCTTCGGCGCGAGCGGGAGATCGGTGATGATCGTGTTGTGGCTGTCATTGGGATTGAGCTCCCCGTACGCGGTGCCGTACACCCGCTCGAACTGGCCGACGGCGCCGAACGACTGGCCGTTGGCAGTCGGGGATTCGACCCCCTGCACGACGATCCTGGTGATCCGCGCGTCCAGCGCTCCGGGATAACTCGCGGCGAATACTCCGGCCGCCAATGCCAATGCACAGCAATGCAAAGCTGTGACGCCTGCGCTCTTCGCCATGGGGTTTCTCCTCCCGCGAACTTCGTGGTTGCCGGTTCTCGGCCAGCGGAATCGGTCGTGCGGCCGTCGAAGGTGGGCCGCTTCGTCTGTATACTATATACGAACTTCAACGGACCGCAAGCGCCTCGCTCCAGTCTGTTTCCCTTCTCCTTGAACCGGTGAAATTGGCCTCGCCAGGTTGGCGCGATCCACGATACGGAGCGGTCCTTGCCGGTTGCGTGCTGGCCTTGGCCGCCGACGCCGCCTGCGCGGCAACGCCGCCATATGTGCAGCTGGTCGGAGCGGTGGGCACGCTCGCGATTCCGCCGGCCACCTGCTCCGGCGCCGGGCCCCCGCCCTCGTTTTTTGCCACGATCGACCTGGGGTCCGGCGGCGCCTATCGGTATTCGCCGGCGGCGGTCATGCCGTACTTCTTCGACGACGAAGGCGAGTTCAATCTCGTCTACAACCAGGATGTCACGCTTCTGGTTTCAACGTACTTCGTCGCGCCGATCGCGCAATCGAACCAGCCGTTTCCCGTGGTGCCGGTATCGACATGGTATGCGGCGATCGACCGCGTGCCCGAGCACACGGAGCTCGCGCTGCGCGTCGCCACCTACGACGCAACGGGAATCACCGTCGCGACATCGCGGTTGACGTGGGATTGCACGACCGGCGAGGTGCTCTCCCTCGAACATCGCGGCAATGCCGCACCGCCAGCAACCACACGCCTGGTCGAGTTCTATCACGCCACGCTCGATCACTATTTCGTGAGTGCCGACCCGGCGGAAATCGGCTTGCTGGATGCAGCGACGATCACCGGCTGGACGCGGACCGGCCACGGATTCAACGTGTGGACGACGGCCGCCAGCGGCGCCAATCCCGTGTGCCGGTTCTACCTTCCTCCGGCCTTCGGCGATTCGCATTTTTACTCGGCGGCACCGGGCGAATGCGCGGACGTTGCGGCGCGTTTCCCGTGGCTGGTCTACGAATCGCCGCGCGTTTTTTTCGCGAGTCTGCCGGTGCTGGCGACCGGCACCTGCCCGCCCGGCACGCTTCCCGTCTATCGCCTGTGGAATCAACGCAGCGATTCCAACCACCGCTACACGGCGGACCCGCTCGTGAAAGCGGAGATGGTGGCCAAAGGATATCTCGCGGAGGGTTACGGGCCCAACGCGGTAATTATGTGCGCGCCGACGTGACGTACACAAATTGCGGGCGCGACCGCTTCGCGGTCGGCTGCGCAATTTGCGCCCGAAGGAAGTCAGCGCGAAAAGCTTCGGGCGGCCGCGCGCTTTTCGCGTCGTAACGGCCACGAAGCGCGCCGGTCGTCGCCGCTTCGCGGCTCGCTCGGTAGCGCGCTCATGCGGCTTGAATGCCCAATTGAACGCATTCGCCAGTCGAACACGCGGTCAGTGCGCGAGGGCCCGCTCTAATATCCGAACGACGTGAACCGCTTCGCGCGGCCCGCTCTCCCGTGTTCCATCGGCGATCTGATGGCGGCAGCTCGTGCCGTCGGCGACGATGAGCGTGGCGGCTTCCGCCTTGCGCACCGCCGGCAGCAGCGAAAGCTCCGCCATTTGCATCGACACGTCGTAGTGCGCCGTCTCATAGCCGAACGCGCCGGCCATCCCGCAGCAGCTCGATTCGATCAGCTCGACGGCGAGTCCTGGAATCAGCTTCAGCACGACTTGCACCGGCGTCACGGCGTCGAACGCCTTTTGATGGCAATGGCCATGCAGCAGCGCGCGCGTTTCCGGCAACGCCACGAGCGGAAGCCTCAGGCGTCCGGCATGGTGCTCGCGCGCCAGGAATTCCTCGATCAGCCATGCGTTGTCCGCCAAGTGCTGCGCCGCGTCGCCCAATCCCATCACCAGGAACTCGTCGCGCAGGGAAAGCAGGCACGAAGGCTCGAGGCCGACCACGGCGGCGCCGCGCGCGACATGCGGCAGCAAGGCAGCGACCACGCGGCGCGCTTCGCGCTTCGCTTCGTCCACCAGGCCTGCCGCGAGAAACGTGCGGCCGCAGCATAGCGGCCGCGCCGACTCGGCGTCATTGGCATCGGCGCGAGCGACCTGGACGCGACAACCGGCGGCGTTGAGCACTTTGATCGCCGCGTGCGCGTTTTCCGGCTCGAAGTATTGGGTGAACGTGTCGACGAAGAGGATGACGTCGGCAGGTTCATTCGTTACCGCGCCAGGAGTGTGCGAGCGCAGGAACGTATCTGCGCGCCATTTCGGCAGCGAGCGCCGCGCGGAAAATCCGGTCCATCGCTCGGTCAGCCGCGCCACGCCCGGCAACGTATCGCGCAAATTGGCAAGCCGCGGCCACCGCGCCGCCCACGGCGCCCAGCGCGGCAGATAGGCAATCGCGCGCTCCTTGAACGCGAGTCCGTGCGCACGATGCCAGTGATGCAGGAACTCGATCTTCATCTTCGCCATGTCGACGCCCGTCGGGCAATCGCGGCGGCATCCCTTGCAGCTCACGCACAAGTCGAGGGCTTCGCGCACCGGCTCGGATGCGAAGTCCGCGCCCAGCTGGCCCGACAGCGCCAGGCGCAACGTATTCGCGCGGCCGCGCGTCAAATGCACTTCGTCGCGCGTGACGCGGTAACTGGGGCACATCGCGCCCGCGTCGAATTTGCGGCAGTGGCCGTTGTTGTTGCACATCTCGACCGCCTTGCCGAAGCCGCCGGCTGGATCGCCGCCGGTGCCCGGCGCCGACACTGTCTCCGTCAACGGATCGCCGGTCACGTTCCACGCCGACCAGTCGAGCGCGGTGGCGACCGGCAGTGTGCGGTAACCGGGCGGAAACCGGAACAACGTGCTGTCGTCCATCCGCGACGGGCGCACGATCTTGCCGGGATTCATGAGACCGGAAGGGTCGAACAACGCCTTGATCTCCTCGAAGGCACGCGTGAGGCGCGGGCCGAACTGCCAGGCCACCCATTCGCTGCGCACGAGGCCGTCGCCGTGCTCGCCCGAAAACGCGCCCTTGTATTCGCGGACCAGCGCGCCCGCCTCTTCGGCAATCGCGCGCATCTTGGCGGCACCGTCGCGCCGCATGTCGAGAATCGGCCGCACGTGCAGCGTGCCGACCGAGGCGTGCGCGTACCACGTGCCGCGGGTCCCGTGTCGGGTGAACACGTCGGTCAGCCGATCGACGTACGCGGCGAGATGCGGCAGCGGCACCGCGCAGTCCTCGATGAACGACACCGGCTTGCCGTCGCCACGCATGCTCATCATGATGTTGAGCCCGGCCTTGCGCACTTCCCACAGCGCCTTTTGTGCCGGCGCGCCGACCATGCGCACGACGCTGTTCGGGAGCCCGAGATCGCCCATCAACGCGGCGAGATCATCGAGCTGCCGCAGCGGATCGTCGGCGGTGTCGCCAATGAATTCGACCAGCAGGATCGCTTGCGGCGAGCCGATGAGCGCGGCGTCGATCACAGGTTGGAATGCCGGGTTGCTGCGCGCGAGGTCGATCATCGTCCGGTCGACCAGCTCGACCGCCGACGGCCCCAGCGTGACGATGGCCTCCGCGGATTGCATTGCCTGATGGAGCGAAGAAAAATTCACGACGCCCAGCGTGCGATGCGTGGGCAACGGCGCGAGCTGCACCGTGAGCTGCCGCGTCCACGCGAGCGTGCCTTCGCTGCCGACCAGCAGGTGCGCAAAGTTGACGCTGCCGTCGGCGGTGTAAGGTCGCACGCTCTGTGGGTGAAAGACGTCGATGTTGTAGCCGCCGACGCGGCGCAGCAGCGTGGGGACCCTGGCCGCGATCTCGTCCCGCTCGCGCACACCGATGGCGGATAACGCGTCGACCAGCGTGCGCACGCGCGCCGGCGCACCTTCCATCCCGCGCGCCGGCCCGAACCGCGCCACCGTGCCGTCGGCGAGCAGCGCCTCGACGGCAACCACGTTGTGGACCATGTTGCCGTATGCGATCGAACGCGAGCCGCACGAGTTGTTCCCCGCCATCCCGCCGAGCGTGCATTGCGCCGACGTGCTGACATCGACGGGAAACCAGACCCCGTGCGGCTTGAGGTAAGCGTTGAGCTGGTCCAGCACCACGCCGGGCTCGACCGTCGCCGTCATCGCGTCCCGATCGAAGGCGAGCACGCGATTCAGGTGCTTGCTGTGGTCGATGACCACCGCCGCGCCCACGGTCTGCCCGCACTGCGAGCTGCCCGCGCCCCGCGGAAGCATCGGGACGTCGAGCTCGCGACAGACCGCGAACGCGGCCCGGACGTCGTCATCGCTGGTCGGAACCAGCACCGCCAACGGCTCGACCTGGTAGATCGATGCGTCGGTCGCGTAGCGGCCGCGGGAAGCGCGGTCGACCAGCACCGTACCCGCCACGGCAGCGCGCAGCCGCCGTGCGAGCTCGGAGTTGGCGCCGTGCGGATGAAACAGCAGCGGCTGCGGTATGGGTGCGTTCACGAAGTCCTGTCGTCGGGCGCCTTCAACCTGCCGGATCGCCTGACCTGCATGCGGCAACCTAGCGCTTGCGGCCCGGCTCGCCGCCGTGCGTTGGCGCCGACCGCATCGCGTCGAGCACCGCGTCGCCCTTCTGCCGCAGATGATCGCGCAGGATGCCCGAGAGGCGCCCGCCGTCGCGGGCCTCGAGCGCCGCCACCATCGCCGCGTGCTCGCCGGCGGCCTTGTTCCATTTGTCGTCGTCGAAGTTGGAGCGGAAGCGCAGGTTCTGGATGCGCAGGTTGAGCGTGGAGTAGGCTTGCGTCAGCTGCGAATTGCGCGCGGCCTGGTTGATGCAATCGTGAATGATGCGATTGAGATGGTAGTACGCCGGGAGATCGCGCCGTGCATGGCACGCCAGCATCTGGAAGGTGAACGCCTTGATCTGCGCGATCTCGTCGTCGGTGATGTGCCTGCACGCAAGTTCGCCGGACAGCGCTTCCAGCGCACCCATCAGCTCGAAACTTTCCCGGATGTCCTTTTCTGACAGCGCCACGACATGCGCACCGCGATTCGGATGCAGCTTGATCAGGCCATCGGATTCCAGCAGGCGGAATGCCTCACGCAACGGCGTGCGCGAAACGCCCAGGCGGTCGCACAGCGTGCGTTCGTTGAGCCGCGCGCCCGGGGCGAATTCGCCTTCGATGATGCGCTCGCGAAGCTGCTCGGCGATGGTCGCGGGCAGCGTGACGGACACCCCTGCCGGACTCGCGCGCGGGTTCCGCCTGGCGTCGGGGCGTCGCGGTGTCGCCGGCGTCCGCGCCGTACGGCCCGGACCGGTCGGGGTATCTTTCAGGCTCATTTTTGTATACCGCTCATCTGCCACCAGCGATTGCCGCGGTTGGCCGCCATTCCGATGCCGTTGATCATCCATCGACTCAACGTTGAATTTACTGAATTTTGTCCGATAATTGGCAGTGGAGCAATCCGGCGCACCGCATGCGGCGACTGCCCAGTTTAACAGTTGTATACCAGTGGCAGCGCCGGCCGCATCCGGGACGGCGGCTACAATGCGGCGGATCCGACTGACCGACGGCACGGGGTCGCCTCGCGAAACGGGGATCCGCCGGCTGCTTCGAAGTTCACGAGGAAACGCCCATGGTCGCCTCCATCGCCAAGCCTGACACCCCCAACCTGGTTTCGATCAAGCCGCAGATGCTGCATACGGCGGTCGTCGCCCAATTGCAGCGAATGATCGTCGAGGGCGTGCTCGCACCAGGCGCGCGTCTGAACGAACGGCTGTTGTGCGACCAGCTGGGCGTTTCCCGCACGCCGCTGCGCGAAGCGTTCATGGTGCTGGCGGCCAGGGGGCTGGTAAGCCTGCTGCCCAATCGCGGCGCCGTTGTGCTCGAGCTTTCGATCAAGGACATTTCCGAAACGTTCGAGACGATCAGCGGCCTCGAGGCCATGTCGGGGGAGTTCGCCTGCGCGCGCGTCACGAATGAGGAAGTCAACGAAATCCGCGCGCTCCACTTCGAAATGCTGGCATGCCATGCGTTGCGCGATCTTCCCGGCTATTACCGCCTGAACCAGATGATTCACGATGCGATCAACAAGGCGGCCCGCAACGACGTGCTGCGCCAGACGTACACGACGATCAACAGCCGGCTGCAGGCGCTCCGCTTTCGTTCCAACTTCGATCGCGACAAGTGGGATGCCGCAGTGCGCGAGCATTCCGAAATGATCGAAGCGCTCGACGCGAGAGACGGGCGCCGGCTCGCCGGTATCCTCAAGGTCCATGTCCTCAACAAGCGCGACTGCGTCCTCGCGCAGATTGCCGTCGCCGCGGAGGTCAACGCGAGGTAGCAGCATTGCACTCCCCACACGTTCAGACGTGCCCCGAAGACCCCGTTGGCGGCGCCAAAGGGCACTCGCGTATCGGGCGGGGTCGTGTCACCCTACCCCGCGCTTTGTATACGCATGCCCCCTGCCACGTTAAAACGGCCTTGGAGTGCCGCGCCCCCGGCAGCAGAAGCGACGTCGGCTGCGTCCACGGCTTGCGGCGGTCCGCAAAAACTGGATAAGATACGTTTTGTATACCAAGTGCGACGGCGACCCTGACGGCGCGACGTCGTTTCAAGTCAAAGGCTCGCCATGTTTCAACTCGATTCGCACCCGTCCGGCCGCCACTTCCTGCAGATTCCGGGGCCCACGAACGTGCCCGACCGGGTGTTGCGCGCCATGGACCAGCCGACCATCGACCATCGGGGCCCGGAATTCGCGCGGTTGACGCTGGAAATCCTGGAAGGCCTCAAGCCGATATTCCAGACCGCGGGACCGGTGATCATCTTTCCCGCCTCCGGTACCGGGGCCTGGGAAGCCGCGTTGGTCAACACGCTTTCGCCTGGCGACCGCGTGCTGATGTTCGAAACGGGGCATTTTGCGACGCTGTGGCGGGCGATGGCCGACAAGCTCGGCCTGGTCGTCGATTTCGTGCCTGGCGACTGGCGCAGCGGCGTCGACGCAGCCGTCGTCGAAGCCCGGCTGGCCGAGGATCGCGCACATTCGTACAAGGCCGTGCTCGTCGTCCACAACGAGACATCGACAGGAGTCACAACTCGCATTCCCGCCATCCGGGAAGCCATCGATCGCACCGGCCATCCGGCGTTATTCATGGTCGACACCATCTCGTCGCTGGCCTCGCTCGATTATCGCCACGACGAATGGGGTGTCGACGTCACGGTCGCCGGCTCGCAAAAAGGACTGATGCTGCCGCCGGGGATCTCGTTCAATGCCGTGAGCGACAAGGCGCTGGCGGCGAGCAAGCATGCCAGGCTGCCCCGCGCCTATTGGCGCTGGGACGAGACGATCGCGATGAACCGGCAGGGCTACTTTCCGTCGACGCCCGCGACCAACCTGCTTTACGGATTGCACGAAGCGATCGCGATGCTGCGCGAAGAGGGTCTGCCCGCGGTGTTCGCGCGGCACCAGCGGCACGCCGAGGCCACGCGCCGCGCGGTACGCGCGTGGGGACTCGAGATCCTGTGCCGCAGTCCGGCCGAATACAGCGGATCGCTGACGGGCGTGATGATGCCGGAGGGCCACGACGCCGACGCGTTCCGGCGCGATGTGCTCGCGCGCTTCGACATGTCGCTGGGCACCGGGCTCGGCCGGCTCGCCGGCCGCGTGTTCCGCATCGGCCATCTCGGTTTTTTCAACGACCTCATGCTGTGCGGAACATTGTGCGGCGTCGAAATGGGACTGGCGCTCCGCGACGTGCCCCACAGAAAAGACGGCGTGGGCGCGGCGCTCGCGTTCCTGCAGGAAAACGCTGCGCAGACAACGACAACGACGGCGCAACGACGCGCTGCATAAGCCTGGATTGCCGCAAGGCAACGACATCATTCAATTGGAGGAGGTGTTGCATGAGCCATTCTAGAAATGCTGCCGCAGGCGTCGCCCTGCTCGGCGCCATCGTATCCCCTGCTGCGCTGGCCGCGTGGGAGCCCACCAAGCCAGTCGAAATCGTGGTCGCCGCGGGCGCGGGCGGAGCTTCCGACCAGATGGCGCGCATGATGCAGGCCGCCATCCAGAAGAACAACCTGATGAAGCAGCCGATGGTCGTCTCGCTCAAGGGCGGTGCGTCGGGTGGCGAGGCGTTGATGTACATGAAGGCGAGCGACGGCGATCCCAACAAGGTGCTGATCGCCTATTCGCTGATCTACATGCTGCCGCTCGCCGCGAAGATCCCGTTCAACTGGCGCGACCTGACGCCGGTCTCCGTGATCGCGATGGATCAGTTCGTGCTGTGGGACAACACGACGCTGCCCTACAAGAATGTGAAGGAGTTCATGGCCGCGGCCAAGGCCGCCGATCCGCCATTCAAGATGGGCGGCACGGGCTCGAAGCGCGAGGACCACGTGCTCACCGTGTTCATGGAAAAGAAGACCGGCGCTAAATTTGCGTACCTGCCGTACAAATCGGGTGGCGAGGCCGCCACGCAGCTCGTTGGCAATCACACCGCCGCCAACGTCAACAATCCGTCCGAAAATCTCGAGGTATGGCGCGCCGGGCAGGTGCGGGCGCTGTGCGTGTTCGACAAGGAACGGATCGCCTACAAGACCAAGGTCACCGACACCCAGTCGTGGAACGACATTCCGACGTGCAAGGAGGAAGGGCTCGACCTGCAGTACCTGATGCTGCGCGCCATGTTCCTTCCCGGGAAGGTGACGGCGGAGCAGACGGCCTTCTATGTCGACCTCTTCAAGAAGGTGACGCAGACCGCGGAATACAAGGACTACATGGAAAAGCAGGCGCTCAAGCCCGTCTTCCTTACCGGCAAGGAGATGCTGAATTTCCTCGAAGAGGACGACAAGGTGAACAGCGGCCTGATGCACGAAGCGGGGTTCGTCGAAAAGTAGTCCGGAAGGCATCGGCACCTCCTCCACCCTTCTCCCCACGCGGGGAGAAGGCGTTCCGGCTTCACGCGCCTTTCACTTGAAAAAATTCGATGCCACCCTCTGAAACCGAGATCGTCGTCGACGATCCGACGGCGCCGTCTGACGACTCCCCGGCGGTGACCACCACCCGCACGGTCGAGGTGGTCGCGTATTTGCTGCTCGTGGCCTTCGCGCTGGTCCTTGGTTTCGACAATTGGCGTACCGGAATGGGATGGGCGAAGGATGGCCCGCAGTCGGGATACCTGCCGTTCTATCTGTGCGTCATCCTTGCCGGCGCTTCGCTGTGGGGCCTCGGAAGTGCATTTCTGAAGCGCAACGATGCGGCCCGGACGTTCGTCACACGCGATCAGCTGCGGCGCGTCATGCAGGTCTTCGTTCCGACCTTTCTCTTTTGCCTTGCGATGCAATGGCTCGGGCTCTACGTCGCAAGCTTCCTGCTGGTCGCGGGCTTCATGCGCTTCATCGGTCGCATCGCGTGGTGGAAGTCGCTGGTCACGAGCGTCCTGTTCGCGCTCATCATGTTCCTCACGTTCGAAGTCGCGTTCGACGTCATCATGCCAAAGGGTCCGGTCGAAGCCCTTTTCGGCTACTAGGGCGCAGATCGACCGCCATGGAAGCCCTGACCCTCCTCGCCCATGGCTTCGTCGTCCTGCTGACCTGGAAGACCCTGGCATTGATGCTGGTCGGGCTCCTGCTCGGCATCTTCGTCGGCGTGCTGCCGGGGTTGGGAGGACCGAACGGCGTCGCGATCCTGTTGCCGCTCACGTTCACGATGGATCCCACCTCCGCCATCGTGATGCTGTCGTGCATCTACTGGGGCGCTCTCTTCGGCGGAGCGATCACGTCGATCCTGTTCAACATTCCCGGCGAGGCCTGGTCGGTGGCGACCACGTTCGACGGGTACCCGATGGCGCAGCAGGGCAAGGCCGCGGAGGCGCTGACCGCGGCGTTCACGTCGTCGTTCATCGGCTCGCTGGTCGCGGTGCTGCTGATCACCTTTCTCGCTCCGCGGATCGCAAGCTTTGCGTTGCGCTTCGGGCCGCCGGAATTCTTTGCCGTCTACCTGCTGACCTTCTGTTCGTTCGTCGGGCTGGGGCGCGAAGACAAGCACAAGACGATCATCTCGATGGCGCTCGGCCTGCTGCTCGCCGCGATCGGCATGGATACCGTTTCCGGACGGTTGCGCATGACCTTCGGGTTCGATCCGTTGATGCGCGGCGTCAATTTCCTGGTCGCGGTCATCGGGCTGTTCGGCATCAGCGAGATCCTGCTGACGATGGAAGAGCGGCTCGCGCTGCGCGGTCACTCCGCGTCGATCAGCCTGCGCGTGGTCCTCAAGGTATGGAAGGAGCTGCCGCGCTATTGGGTGACGCTGCTGCGCTCGTCCGCGATCGGTTGCTGGCTGGGCATCACGCCCGGCGGCGCGATCGCGGCCTCGTTCATGGGCTACAACCTGGCCAAGCGTTTCTCCAGGGATCCGTCGAGCTTCGGCAAGGGGCGCATCGAAGGCGTGTTCGCGCCGGAAACGGCGGCGCACGCGTCGGGCACTGCCGCGCTATTGCCGATGCTGGCGCTGGGAATCCCCGGCTCCGGCACCGCGGCGATTCTGCTCGGCGGCTTGATGGTCTGGGGGCTCAACCCGGGTCCGCTGCTGTTCGTCGAGCACAAGGACTTCGTGTGGGGGCTCATCGCGTCGATGTATCTCGGCAACGTCGTCGGGCTCGTGATCGTGCTGACCACGGTGCCGATCTTTGCGTCGATCCTGCGCATTCCGTTCGCCGCCGTGGCGCCGATGATCCTGGTGTCGTGCGCCATCGGCGCCTATGCCATCCAGAATGCCATGTTCGACGTCTGGCTGATGCTGCTGTTCGGCGTCGTCGGCTACGTGTTCAAGAAGATCGGCATTCCGCTTGCACCCTTCACGCTTGCCTTGGTGCTCGGCAACCGTGCCGAGGACGCGTTCCGGCTGTCGATGATCGGCGCGGGCGGCGATATGCGCGTGTTCTGGTCGAATGGACTCGTCGGCACGATCACCACGCTGGCGTTCACCTTGCTGTTCTGGCCGTTGATCGGCAAGATTTTCGAAAGCGCCGGACGTCTGTTGCGTCCGGTCAAGACCTGACGCTCGCCAATGGACGCATCGATCGCCGTTGCGCGCGACGGGGCCATCGCGACCGTGGTCCTCAACCGGCCCGACAAGCTCAACGCGCTGACCAAGTCGATGTGGCACGACCTGGGCACGGCGATTGGCGCGCTATCCGCGGTCGACGACCTGCGCTGCATCATTGTGCGTGGCGCCGGCGAAAAGGCGTTCTCGCCGGGCAACGACATCGGCGAATTCGCGACCGAGCGCGCGAACAAGAGGCAGGCGATCGGGTATGGCGAGGTCATGCGCGCAACCGCGGAGGCGCTGGCCGCGTGCCGCCATCCGCTGGTGGCGCAGATCCACGGCATCTGCGTGGGCGGCGGACTGGAAATCGCCGCGTTGTGCGATCTGCGGATCTGCGGCGCGTCGAGCCGGTTCGGCGCGCCCATCAAGAACCTGGGACTGGTGATGGCGTATCCGGAAATGGCGCCGCTGGTGCGCCTCGTGGGGCCGGCGTTGGCGCTCGAAATCCTGCTCGAAGGCCGGATCTTCGACGCCGCGGAGGCGAAAGACAAGGGACTCGTCACACGCGTCGTTGCCGACGAGCAGGTTGCGGCGGAGGCGCGTGCCACCGCCGAGCGCATCGCCGAGGGCGCGCCGCTCGTGGCCCGCTGGCACAAGAAATTCGCGCGTCGGCTCGCGGACCCGAGGCCGCTGACGGCTGAAGAGCACGACGAGTGCTTCGACTGCTTCGATACCGAGGATTTCCGTATCGGCTACCAGGCGTTTCTGGCCAAGCGGAAGCCGAAGTTCGTCGGCCGATGAACGCGCGCGCGGACGCATCGGCCGCCGACAAGCATCCTGGCCCGCTCGCGGGCGTGCGCGTGCTGGAGCTCGCGCAGATCATGGCGGGACCCACGTGCGGCGCGATGCTCGCCGACCTCGGCGCCGACGTGATCAAGATCGAAAAGCTGCCGGGCGGCGATGATTCGCGCGGGTACCGAGAGCCTCGCGTCAACGGCGTATCGGCGCCATTCATGATGCTGAATCGCAACAAGCGGGGCATCGCGCTGAATCTCAAGCACAGCCAGGGGCGCGGAATTCTTTTGCGGATGGTCCGCGACGCCGATGTGCTGATCGAGAATTTTCGGCGCGACACGATGGAAAAGCTCGGTCTCTCCTATGACGTGCTCGCGCGCGAGAACGAGCGGCTCATCTATTGCGCGATCACGGGATTCGGCCGCGACGGACCGCTCGCCGACAAGGGCGGTTTCGATCTGGTCGCGCAGGGCTTTGCCGGTCTGATGGCGATTACCGGCGAACCCGGACGCCCGCCGGTGAAGAACGGCAACCCGGTGTCCGACATCAACGCCGGTATCCTGGCCGCGCTGGGCATCGTGGCGGCCCATGCGCATTGTCTCAAGACGGGGCGTGGACAGATCGTCGATACGTCGTTGCTGGAGGCTGCGCTGCAACAGACCTATTGGCATGCGGCAAGCTATTTCGCGACGGGGCAGTCGCCGGGTCCGATCGGGTCGGCGCACATCCTCACCGCGCCCTACCAGGCTTTTTCCGCAAGCGACGGCTTCGTCAATATCGGCGGCGCGAACCAGGCGAACTGGGAGCGCATTGCCGATGTTCTCGGCCATGGCGAATGGCGCGACGACCCGCGCTTCGCCACCAACGCCGCGCGAATGGAAAATCGCGAAGCGCTCGAAACCCTGATGAACGCGGTGCTGATCACGCGGACCCGCGAGGAATGGATCGCCGCATTCGACGCGGCCGGCGTCCCGGCCGGCCCCGTGCATTCGCTCGGCGAGGCGCTGTCGCATCCACAGACGCTCGCGCGCGGGATGGTCGCCGATCTGGTCCACCCCGATGCGGGGGCGACTAGGGCGCTCGGCTGCCCCATCCACTTTTCGCGAACGCCCACGCGCATCGACCGCCCTGCTCCGCTGCTCGGTGAACATACGCGTGAATTGTTGCGCGAGTTCGGCTACGCGGATGGTGAAATCGACATGTTCATCGACGAGGGGGTGGTCGCAGCAACCACGCCGTCTGCGGGGGACTAGCGTCACGAAATCATCCGTTTGGCCGCACCATCGCGGCCTCGACTTGCCGCAGTCCCATGCTTCTGTCATATTCGTGGTTTTCCGCAGGCACGAACCGTGCTTTTGCCGTTGCATGGACCGGCTTCGGCCCGTCTCCGACCGCCAATCGGGGACTCAACAACGCCAAGCCCCGCCTGAACTGCACAACTTCTCAACCTGACGCGGTTTAGCGAGTCGCCCCAGCAGGGCAGCGCACGCCCGTCGATCAACGATTCCGGGAATCCACGTCATGAGCCATCGCACCGCCGCCAGCGCCCAGCCCAATCTTGCCGAGCGCGTCCTGTTGTGGTCGTTCGCGCTCATGGTGGCGATGGCCCTGGTCGCGCCAGTCCGCGCCGCCGAGGTCATGATCGACACGCTCACCATCCGGTTGCGCGACGATGCGCTTCCCGCGGGAGCGTTGCGGTTGTCCGCGGCGCAGCGTGCCGCGCTGGGTGCCGTGCTGCGCAATTCGGTGACGGAAAATGGCCGCACGCGCGACGGCGCGCTTCGCTTGACCCTCGCCCATCCGGTTTCCTTCATGGAAGCCCGCGCCGCGATCAACCGGGTGCGGATGCAGCCCGAGGTTCTCTATGCGTCGGTCACGGCGTCGGACCAGGCAATGCTGCAGAAGGCGCTCGCTGCCGCGCCCGCCAACACCCCGCAGCCGATCACCCAGATGATCGTCAAGTATCGCGACCCCGCGCTGACCGCGGCTTCCTATCGCAACGGCGTGCTGCCGCCTGCGGCGTTGAGCCGATTGGCCCAGGCGACCGGAAAGTCGGTCGCCCATGGACGCGCCATGTCCGGTGGCGCGTGGGTAGTGAAACTGTTCCAGGCGGTCACGATGGCCGAGGCGCAGGCGCTCGCACAGCTGATCGAGGCCGACCCGGACGTCGAGTACGCCGAACCCGATGCCCCGATGTACCCGATGCTCGCGCCGAACGATCCCAACTTCGCCGTCAATCAATGGGACCTGCAACCTGCCGGCACATCGCCGGGCGGCGCGAACCTGCCGGCTGCGTGGGACATCACCACCGGCTCGGCGTCGATCGTCGTCGCGGATCTCGACACCGGAATACTGCCGCACCCCGACCTCGCCGGGCGCACGGTCGCCGGCTACGACATGATCAGCAGCTCGACCACGGGCAACGACGGCAACGGCCGCGACAGCGATCCGACGGATCCGGGCGACTGGGTCGTCGCCAATGAATGCTTCAGCGGATCGGCAGCGTCCAATAGCTCGTGGCACGGCACGCATACCGCGGGCACCATCGGTGCCGCGACCAACAACGCCGTCGGCATCGCCGGCGTCAACTGGGTCAGCAAGATCCAGGCGGTGCGCGTGCTGGGCAAGTGCGGCGGCACGCTTGCGGACATCGCCGACGCCATCGTGTGGGCGTCGGGTGGCTCCGTTGCTGGCGCTCCGGACAATGCCACGCCCGCCCGCGTCATCAACATGAGCCTTGGCGGCAGCGGAGTGTGCGGGGCCACCTACCAGAACGCGATCAACACCGCGTTGGCCAACGGCACCGTCATCGCGGTCTCCGCCGGCAACGGCAACACGCTCACCGACAACCAGCGACCCGCCAACTGCAGCGGCGTGATCACCGTGGCTTCCGTGGGCCGCAACGGGAATCGCGCTTACTACAGCAACTACGACGACGGCGCGGCGCCGACGTATGTGGAGATTGCGGCACCCGGCGGCGAGCAGAGCTTTTCCAACGATCCCAACGGCGTGCTGTCGACGCTCAACGCCGGCACCACGGTCGCCGCCGCCTACAACTACGTGTACTACCAGGGCACAAGCATGGCCGCGCCGCATGTCACGGGCATCGCATCGCTGATGCTGTCCGCCAATCCGGCCCTGACGCCGGCGCAAGTGCTGTCGAAAATTCAGACTTCCGCGCGCGCGTTCCCGACGGGCACCGTGCGCGATTGCACGGCGAACCTTGCCGCGGTGACCTCGACCATCAAGTACTGCGGCGCCGGCATCGTCGACGCTGCCGCCGCAGTCCTGTCGGCGGGCGGCGGAGCCACCCCCACGACGACCACGCTTGGCAGCTCGCCGAATCCATCGACGTTCGGCGCCAGCGTGACCTTTACGGCCACGGTGAATGGCACCAACCCGACCGGCACCGTCAATTTCAAGGACGGCGCCAGCTCGATTGCAAGCTGCGGCGCGCAGACGGTCAGCGGGGCCGGCAACAGCCGCACGGCCGTTTGCATCACCAGCGCCCTCGCCGTCGGCACCCACAGCGTCACCGCGACTTACAGCGGCGACGCAGGTAACCAGACGTCGACCAGCGCGCCTCCGCTGTCGCAGGTCGTCAATAGCGCCGGCGGGCAGACGAACGTTGCGCTGGCGAGCGTCGGTGCGGTGGCCTCGGCGTCGAGCACGTACAACGCCAACTATCCTGTCGCCGCCGTCAACAACGGCGACCGCACCAGCGCGAGCTGGGGTGCTGGCGGCGGCTGGAACGATGCGACCGTTGGCGTCTTCCCCGACAACGTGCAGATCGTGTTCAACGGGTGGAAGACGATCGACCACGTCATCGTCTACACACTGCCGGACGTCCCCGGCCCGGTCGAGCCCACCGATAGCACGACGTTCAGCCTCTACGGCGTGACCGCCTTCACCGTGCAAGGCTGGAACGGCGCGAACTGGGTGACGCTGGGCACCGTCACCGGCAACAACCTGGTCAAGCGCACGGTGAACTTCAGCGCGTTCACCACCGACCGCATCCGCATCAATGTCACCAATGCGTTGAACTCCTACTCGCGCATCGTCGAGATCGAGGCGTTCGGCATGCCGGCCGCAACCCAGCAGAACAATGTGGCGTCCGCCACCCTGGGGGGCGTGGCATCAGCGTCGAGCACCTATAGCGCCAACTACCCGGTGGTCGCCGTCAACAATGACGATCGCACCGGCGTCGCGTGGGGCGCCGGCGGCGGCTGGAACGACGCCACCATCGGGGTCTTCCCCGACTTCGTGCAGATCGTGTTCAGCGGCCAGAAGACGATCGATCACGTCATCGTCTACACGCTGCAGGATAACTTCGGGAGCGGGCTCGAGCCCACCAACAGCACGACCTTCAGCAACTACGGTGTGACCGCCTTCGACGTGCAGGGCTGGAATGGAGCTTCGTGGGTCACGCTTGGCACCGTCACCGGCAACAACCTGGCCAAGCGCACCGTCAACTTCAGCGCCTTCGCGACCGACCGCATTCGGGTCAACGTCAACAACGCGCTCAACAGCTACTCGCGCATCGTCGAGATCGAAGCCTGGGGTAACTAGCACCCCCGGTTTCGCGCGATATTCGGGGCCACGAGGACGCCGGTCTGCTTCGCCCCGAACGGGAGGCATTCGCGTTGGACTTCGCGTCCGACGAACTGTTGTCGTCACGTCCGGGCGTTGCCGCAAGCCATGCGGACCTCCAACGTGTTCGCGGGCATAGGTATTGATGCGGATTCGCTCCCGTCTTTGCCGTGCTAACGTCCCCTGGTATCGAATCGACGAGCGCGCTAGCAGGCTGTTGAAAATCGCGCTCTCACTTCACTCTCGGCCTCATTGCGAGCGCAGCGAGAAATCCGCTTCTTCACGACTTCAGTGGGTTGCGAAAAACAGATTCCTCGTCGCTTCGCTCCTCGGAACGAGGCTCGGGAAGTTCAATAGCCTGGTAGGGACAACATGCACGCACCACGGAGCAAGTCGGGAAATCGCCTGGTCGTCGCCATGAGCATTGCGCTCGTGCTGCTCGGACTGGGGTGCCTCGCGCCGGCTGCCGCCAAACCGCCCGAGCGACCGAACATTCTGTTCATCGTTCTCGACGACGTCGGCATGGACCAGATGAAATTGTTCGGTTACGGCGGCGTCACGGCGCCGCGAACGCCGAACATCGACGCGATCGCACAGGGCGGCGTGGCCTTCCGCAATTTCTGGGCGATGCCTGAGTGCTCGCCCTCCCGCGCGCTGATGTTCGAGGGGCGCTATCCGCTGCGCACCCACGTGTACGACGCGATTCTCTCGGTCGACCTCGCCAACTCGCAGGTCTCGCCGTACGAGACGACGATACCCAAGGTACTCAAGCAGGGAGGCTACGAAAGCGGCCTCTTCGGCAAGTTCCACCTGACCGGATCGGACGTCAACGAGGCCAACAATCCGCTGGGTTACACGGCGGTTCACCAACTCGGCTGGGATTACTTCGCCGGGTGGCAGGACGGGGCGCCACATCCCATCGACGAGACCGCGGGTGGCGTTGCGCCCAGCACCGTCAGCTATCCGTGCGGATTCGTGCCGAACACCACCGAAGATCCGGTCAACGGCGCCGACACCGGGGCCTGCTATTTCGTCGACCAGGCGTGCTCGCCGATGAGCAGAACGTCGGCTGCGCCCACGCCCGGACGCGCGTGCATGGAGCGCGGCGGCATTTTCAGCCCGAGTGTGGCGTGCACGAGCCCGGTCCCCACGGCGGTGGATTTCACACTGCAAAACGGCTACTACGCGGGTCAGTTGATCATCAATCGACCGGACGGCTCCTATCGCGTATTGGCTCCGCAGGACCCGTCGGGGGCGGGACGCGGCTATCGCTCGCGGATCGAAAGCGGTCGCGCCATCGACTGGATCAACACGCGGCCCTCACAAAAGCCGTGGATGGCCACGGTCTCGTTCTCGTCGGCCCACACACCCTACCAGCAGCCGCCGACGTCGCTCATTCCCGCGGGCTCGCCGCCGACCGGAGCCTTCAACTGCATTTCGAGCGAAGCCGACCAGCGCGTGCTGAGCAACCAGATGATCGAGGCGATGGACGCCGAGATCGGCCGCGTGCTCGTGGACACCGGCATCGCCACGCGCAAGATCGATGGGACGCTCGACTATCATCCTGAGCAGTCCGGCACGATGATCGTCATCATGGGCGACAACGGCACGTATGCGCCAGTCGTGAAAGCGCCCTTCAATCCGCTGCGCGCCAAGGCCACGGTCTACCAGACCGGCGTCTGGGTGCCGCTGATCGTCGCCGGCCCGCTGGTGACAGCGCCGGGACGCGAAGTGACCGCGATGACGAACATCGCCGACATGTTCCAGCTCTTCGGCGAATTCGCGGGGATCGACGTCCACAAGGTGGTCCCGAAGTCGCGCCCGATCGACTCGGTCGCGATGCTTCCCTATCTCACGAATCCGCAGCAAAAGAGCCTGCGGACGACCAACTTCACGCAAACGCAAGGCAACATCAAGCCGGTCGGCTACGTCGTTCCGCCATGCGTGATCGCGTCGGTGAATACCTGCGTGCAGCTCTTCGCGGAGCAGTCCTTGTGCGCTTCGGAAGGCGGCGACTGGTGGGGCGCCGGCGGTGTGCAGGGTTCGCCGCAGACGGATTGCTGCGCGGTCAACAAGTACCGCCTGACGCAGAATCCGCCGCAGGCCGCCGTCGCGGTGCTGCCGAATTGGCAGACGGCGATGCGCGACGACGACTACAAGCTCGTCCGCTCCGCCACGACCGACTACGACCCGACCTCGAATAGTTGCGTGACCACCACCTCCACCGAGTTCTATGCAATCGACCAAAATGTGCCGCCAAAACTGGACAACGCCGACCGCAACCTGCTCGTAGCGCCGTACCAGCTCACCGGCAGGGAGCGCCGCACGCTTGCCCATCTTTCGCGGGAGCTTGCGCAGCTGCTGAATTCCGAGGCCGAGTGCACCGGCGACGGCAATTTCGACGGCGTGGTCGACGCGGAGGACATCAACCAGTTCAACTACTGGGCCAATGTGACCGGCCAGAAATCGAGCTGGTACGACTTCACCCTCGACGGGCTCACCAACCAGAATGACATGCCCTACATCACGTCGGGGACGTTCCCGCGCAAGTGTCCGAAGGCGATGGCGCACGCAACGCAATAGCAGGCTGATGAAATTGCCCAGCCTCATTTCGAGAAGAGAAGCGACGAGGAATCCGTTTTTCGCAACCCGCTGATTTCGTGAAGATGCAGGTTTCTCGCTGCGCTCGAAATGAGGCTGAGAGCGAGGTGAGGGCGCGATTCCCGACAGCCTGCTGGCACACTTATCACCCGCCGGCTCTCCATCGAACCGGCGGCGGCCATCACAAACAGCGGGACTCTCACCCGGTAATGCGGCGCCGTCCTACAGCGATCGGCGGCCGGCACCATAAACTCCTGATCAAGCGCCGCGCCGGATGCGGTACGGAAATTCTGCAGGAGTACGCGTGCAACGCCTGGTCTGTCTTCTCTTCGGGTTGTCCGTGTGGTGCACGGCGAACGTGGCCCATGCTTCGTTCCATACGTTCACCATCGACGAAATCTACTCGAACGCGGACGGCACGATCCAATTCGTGGTGCTGAAGGAATCGAGCGGACTGAACGGCGAGGACTTGTGGGCGGGCCAGGCGCTCACTGCGACGCACGCCGGGCGGACGAAGACCTATGTGTTCCCGCGCAATCTTTCGAGCTCGGCGACCGCCAATCGCTACGTGCTGGTCGCTACCCAGGGCTACGTGGATGCCGCGAATGCGGGCATCGCCGGATTCGCCTCGGTTTTTCCGGACTACGTGATTCCGAACCAGTTTCTTCCCACCGACGGCGGAACGATCAACTACGCCGGCGTCGACCAGCTGAGTTACGCATTGCTCCCGACCGACGGGAGCCAGGCGCTCTTCACGCCGTTCTCGTCATCGCAATATATCGCCCTCAACATGGCGAGAAACTTCGCCGGCGTCGGGGCCAGCGTGCCGGCGCTGGCAGTGACGGCGGTCGAATATTACAACCCGTCGCTCGATCACTACTTCATCAGCAACCTTCAGCCGGATATCGATGCGCTGGATTCCGGACGGATCGCCGGCTGGTTCAGAACCGGATCCAGCTTCTACGTGTATTCCACCGGCGGGGCGTTCCTGAATCCCGTATGCCGTTACCTGATTCCTCCGCAACATGGGAACTCCCATTTCTTCTCCGCGTCACCAGCGGAATGCGCGGCAATCGCCAATCGGATCGGTTTCGATCCGAATTACAGCGGCTACATTCTGGAAACTTCGGCCGCGTTCTACGTGGAGCTGCCCGACATTTTCACGGGAGCCTGCCCGGGCGGCACAACCGCCGTCTACCGGCTTTGGAACAATCGCTTCGACTCCAACCACCGATACACGACCAGCCGGACGATCAAGTTGCAAATGATGGCTCTCGGATACATCGCCGAGGGCTACGGACCCGACGCCGTCGCCATGTGCGCTCCCGTGTAGCGCAAACCCGCGGCCGGGCCGCCCCAAGGCGGGTGCCCCCTTCTGGGGGGAAGGGCGCCGCAGGCGCTTTCGGAGGGAACCAACCCGCAACAAGCGAGCTCAGGAAATCGCCTGGTAATAGAGGTTCTGCGGATGATTGGCCTGCGCAAAGAAGTACCAGCGCTCGGCCAGCAGTCCTGCGTATTGCATGCAAAAGGCGAGCCCGTACGCGGCGCGCACCCCGCTGCCCAATCCCGCGAGCAGCAACAACAATGGCACGGGGAACGTCAGCAGCAGGAACCCCCATTTGATCGCCCGCAGCTTTTCCTTCGATGCGCCGTGAAAGAACTCGCGGGTGTTGAACGAGCCGCCCATGAAGCCTTGCGCCTTCTGCACGATCCGGGGGTGCTTGATGCCGATCGCCGTCTGCAGCGATGACCGGGGCCTTAGCCGGGCATTGCGTGCCAGCGAAGCGACGCGACCGGCCAGAGCGACCAGCGTGAGCGCGATGGCCGACCTCGCATAAAGCCCGGTCGCCACCGGCGCGAGCCACGCCGCGAGCGCCGCTGCCAACGTGGTTCCCGAAGCGGCGCCGAGCAGGAAGAAATTGACCAGCGTCAGCGGGCTCGCCCATTCCTGCAGGAACTTGAGGCACGCGTAGATCATGCCGGTGCATACGAACAACGCGATGCAGGCGATCAGCGTGAGGAACCCGATGGATGGCGACGCCATCCAGCCGAACCCGTGCGCGGCTGCATAGGCGAGCACGCCGCCAATGAACACCGGCAGCACGATCACCTCGCGCGACAGCCACGACGTGCGCCATTTGGCTGCCGCGCGCCACGCGCGCTCGGGATGGCCTAGGTGAAAGAACGAAGCCACGAGGCCAAGGCCCGACAGCGCGGCGGCGGTGAGCGCGCCGATCGCGAAGAAGCGCGGCACCGGCATTGACTCTACGATGCCGAGACGCGCGCCGATCTCGATCGCGTACAGCGCGAGGAACAGGCCCTGCCCCGCGCCGATCAGCGTCGTCAGGAAGATGACCGAAAACGCGGGACGCACGCTCGGGGAATTCCCGTTACCAGGACGTCGTATCGTCGAGCGAGGGCGCGTCCACCGCCGGCTTCGGCAATTTGCCGTCCTTCAGCAGTGGATTGTCGGCGCGGACAAGCTGCTCCGGTGTGACGCGCATCTCGGTCGTGCGCCGCGGCAGGTAGTGATTGGCCGGCCGCGTGCCCCACTCCGGCATCAACGCGTAGCCTTCGTGCTCGCGGATCGCGACGGCGACGTCCGACGCCGGATCGTGGATGTCGCCGAACAGACGCGCGCTGGTCGGGCACGCCATCACGCACGCGGGCTTGCGTTCGCTCTCCGGCAACGCCTGGTCGTAGACGCGGTCGACGCACAGCGTGCACTTCTTCATCACCTGCTGATGCTCGTCGATCTCCCGCGCGCCGTAGGGACACGCCCACGCGCAGTATTTGCAGCCGATGCATTTGTCGTAGTCGACCAGCACGATGCCGTCTTCGGCACGCTTGTAACTTGCACCGGTGGGGCACACGGGCACGCACGGCGGGTCCTCGCAATGCAGGCAGGACTTTGGAAAGTGGACCGTCTGCGTATCGGGATACTCCCCGACCTCGAACGTCTGCACGCGGTTGAAGAACGTGCCCGTCGGATCCTTGCCGTAGGGGCGGTCGTCCGCCAGCGCGCCGGCCGATCCCGACGTGTTCCACTCCTTGCAGCTGGTCACGCACGCCTGGCAGCCAACGCAGACATTGAGGTCGATCACAAGGGCCAATTGGGTCATCGCGGTAGTCCTGTGCCGGCCACGTAAGCGAGCCACTTTGGAATGACGGCCTGGGTTCCCGGCAACGCAGGCACGCCATCGAAGGCCGGAGAAGCGGTCGCCGGTTCCTCCGCACGGGCCGGCGCAATGCGCACGCGCACGTCGTACCAGCCGGCCTGGCCGGTGATCGGATCGGAATTGGAGAGGCGGCGATCGCTGCCCGCCACCGGCAGCTCATCGGAAATCAGGTGATTGAGCAAGAACCCGCGGGTGGCCTCGTCCGCATCCGGCGACAGGCGCCACGCGCCGGGCGCCTTGCCGATTGCATTCCACGTCCACACGGTGGAAGGCTCCACCGCCTCCGAGAAACGCGCCATGCAGCGCACGCGGCCCCATTGCGATTCGACCCACATCCAGCCGCCATCGGCGATGCCGTTGGCCTGCGCGGTGCGCGGATTCACGAACAGGAAATTATGGCTGTGGATCTGCCGCAGCCACGCATTCTGCGAATCCCACGAGTGGTACATCGCCATCGGCCGCTGCGTGATCGCATTGAGCGGATAGCGGGCGAGATCGGTCGCGTCCGTCTCGAGCGGTGCATAGTAGAACGGGAGCGGATCGGCGTAGCGCTCGATGCGTTCCCGCAAATGGGCAGGGGGTTGCCGGCCGGGCCGCTTGCCTTGCGCGGCGAGGCGGAAGGTCTGCAGCACTTCGGAATAGAGCTGGATCAGGATCGGCTCGCTGAAGCGGCGCATGCGCACGCGCTGCGCCCACTCCATGTAGCCCTTGTTCCAGTTGCGCATGTATTGATAGGACTGCGGCAACTGGTAGTGATAAACGCAATTGTTGCTGGCGTACTGCTCCCACTGCTTCGGATTGGGCTTGCCCTGCAGGAACTGGTCGCCGTGTTCGCCGCGCCAGCCGGCAAGGAAGCCGATGCCCGAGCCCGGCTCGGTTTCGTAATTGACGATGAAATCCGGGTAGTCCTTGAACTTGCGAGAGCCGTCACCGTGGACAAAGGCCGGGAACTTGAGCCTGCCGGCGAGCTCGATCAACACTTCCTGGAACGGTCTGCACTGGCCGGTCGCCGGCAGCACCGGGACGCGCACCGAATCGGTCGGTCCGTCGAACTCTGAGATCGGCCGGTCGAGCATCGACATTACGTCATGACGCTCGAGGTATGTCGTATCGGGCAGGATGAGATCGGCGAACGCGGTGGTCTCCGACTGGAACGCATCGCAGACGACCAGGAACGGGATCTTGTATTCACCGCTTTCGTCGCGGTCGTTCAACATCCTGCGCACCTCGACGGTGTTCATCGTCGAGTTCCATGCCATGTTGGACATGAAGATCAACAGCGTGTCGATGGGGTACGGGTCACCGCGCCACGCGTTGGTGATCACGTTGTGCATGAGCCCGTGCACCGACAACGGGTACTCCCACGAAAAGCCCTTGTCGATGCGCACCGGGTTGCCGGCGTCGTCGATGAACAGGTCGTCGGGCGATGCCGGCCAGCCCAGCGCGAGCCCCGCCAGTGGCGTATTGGGCCGCACCGCGTCCGGATGATTGGGCGGCTTGGCGCTCGGCGGAATCGCGCGCGGGAACGGCGCCTTGTGCCGGAACCCGCCGGGCCGGTCGATGGTCCCGAGCAGCGACATGAGGATGGCGAGCGCGCGAATCGTCTGGAACCCGTTCGAGTGGGCGGCGAGCCCGCGCATCGCGTGGAACGCGACCGGATTGCCGGTGACGGTGTCATGGTTCACACCCCAGGAATCGGTCCACCCGATCGGCAATTCGATCTTCTGGTCGCGCGCGGTCACCCCCATCTCAAGGGCAAGCCGGCGAATCGTGCCGGCCGCGATCCCTGTGATCTTCGCCGCCCATTCCGGCGTGTACTCGCGCATCCGCTCGTCGAGCAAGGCAAACGCCGGCTTCACCGCGGAGCCGTCCGGGAGCACGTAGTGGCCGAACAGGCAGGGATCCGCACCGGGCGTGTGCGTCGCCACGGGACGGTCGGCCGCGCGGTCCCACCACAACTTGTTCTGCGGATACATCGCGTTCACTTCGGGGCTCGATGCGTCCTGCGCCAGCATGCCGAACCTTGCGCTCGTTTCGTCCACGTTCACGAGCTGGCCCGCATTGGTGTAGCGGACAAGAAATTCGCGGTCGTAAAGGCCGGTGGCGATCAGCTCGTGGATGACGGCGAGCAGGAAGGCGCCATCGGTGCCCGGGCGAATCGGCACCCACTCGTCCGCGATGGCCGAATAGCCGGTGCGCACCGGGTTGATCGAGATGAAGCGGCCGCCCGCGCGCTTGAACTTCGCGATCGCGATCTTGAGCGGGTTCGAGTGATGGTCCTCGGCGGTGCCGATCATCACGAACAGCTTCGCGCGATCGAGATCCGGTCCGCCGAACTCCCAGAACGAGCCGCCGATCGTGTAGATCATGCCCGCCGCCATGTTCACCGAGCAGAACCCGCCGTGCGCCGCGTAGTTCGGCGTGCCGAACTGGCGCGCGAACAGCCCGGTCAATGCCTGCATCTGGTCGCGTCCCGTGAACAGCGCGAATTTCTTCGGGTCGTCCCCCCGGATTTTCCCGAGCCGCGCCTCCAGCACCGCAAGCGCCTCGTCCCAGGAGATCGGCTCGAAGTCGCCGGCGCCACGGTCGGAGCCCGCTTTACGGCGCAGCGGCGCCGTGAGGCGCGCCGGGGAATACTGCTTCATGATCCCCGACGAGCCCTTGGCGCAGATCACGCCCTTGTTGACCGGGTGGGCAGGGTTGCCGTCGATATAGCGGACCATGCCGTTGCGCATGTGGGCGCGGATGCCGCACCGGCACGCGCACATGTAGCACGTGGTGTTCTTGATCTCGACGGTATCGGGCATGCGGAGGTGGCGGTCGACCTCGATGGACCTGCCCCGCCGGTCCATCGCGCAAGACGGGATTAGGCACGCGGCCGTCCGGACAATGCTACGCTAGTGCCCGGTGACGCCCAAACGGAAAATCAATATGCCCCGGCGTAACGCCTGCCCAGCCTTCCGGAATACCGCTTGAACGACGCGCTGGGCCCGATCGAGGCACCGGTCGCGCGCGCGGTCGTCTCGCGGCCGATGCTGCGGTTGCTCACGTCGATGGGCGACCGCACGGCCATTCCTTTCTCCATCGTTTTCTCCGATGGCTCGGAGTTTCGCCACGGCGACGCGCCGCCCGCGTTCACGCTCCGGTTCCGGACGCGACGGGCCGAGCGGAGGCTCGCCGCCTTTGGTCACGTTGCGCTTCTCGAAGCCTATTTCGAACAGGAGCTCGACGTCGACGGCGAATTTGCCCTCGCGTTGCGCGCCGCATTCGACGCCAAGCTCGACTACGACGCGAACCCGCTGACCGCGGTGTGCAATCGCTGGCACGAAATGCGGTTCTCCAACCGGACGATTCGCCAGGCCAAGGCGAACGCCTCGTATCACTACGACCTGGGACATCCTTTCTTCCAGCCGTGGCTCGACCGCGTCGGCATGATGTACACGTGCGCGTATTGGCGCGAGGGAACCAGGACGCTCGAGGAAGCGCAGACGAACAAGATGGACCACGTGTGCCGCAAGGTCGAGCTCAAAGCCGGCGATTCTTTCGTCGACGTCGGCTGCGGCTTCGGCGGACTGCTGGTCCACGCATGGGAGCGTTACGGTGCGCTCGGCACCGGCATCAACACGGCGACCCGGCAGGTCGCCGAATTGCGATCGGACCTGGAACGGCGGAACCTGGCCGACAAGATCAAGCTCATCGAATGCGACTTCCGCGAGATTCCCGGCCAGTACGACAAGCTGCTGTCGATCGGCACGCTCGAGCACGCGGGCCGCGACCAGCTGCAGCCAGTCGTGCGCGCGCACGCCGACGCCTTGAAGCCCGGCGGCCTGGGCGTGATTCATTTCATCGGCCATGTCGGCGATTTCGAGACCGAGTACTGGATCCGCAAGCACATCTTCCCCGGCGGCTGGATTCCGAGCCTCTCCCGCGCGATCGAGTGCATGGAGCGCAGCGGACTCGAAGTTCTCGACGTGGAGAACCTGCGCCGGCACTACGCGCTCACGCTCGACGCTTGGGCCGAGCGCTTCGATGCCAGCTTTGATGCGATCCAGGCGCTCGATCCCGTGCGCTTCGACGAATACTTCCGCCGCAAGTGGCGCACCTATCTCTGGTCGTGCGCCGAGATGTTCCGCTCGCCCAACGGCCAGACGCACCTGTTTCAAGTCACTGTCAGCAAGGGGAATCTCGGGTACGACTACCCGATGAGCCGGGCCCACCTCTATCGCGCTTGACGCATGACGGCGTACGCGGCCAAGAAAAACAGGCTGCTTGAAGAGCTTGCCGCGGCGCGCGCGCGAGGCGGCGCAAGCGTGGGCCTCGCGAAGCGAACCTCCAATCTATTTCGCGATCGCCCTGCGCGCAAGCGGCCACGCGTCGATCTGTCGCATTTCAACTCGGTGCTGAACGTCGATCCGGTCGCCGGGATCGTCGAGGCCGAGGGGATGACGACGTTCGTCGACCTCGCCGATGCCACGCTCGCCGCCGGCACCGCGCCGCGCGTCGTGCCACAGTTGAAATCGATCACGCTGGGCGGCGCCGTCGCGGGCGTCGGCATCGAGGCGTCGTCGTTCCGCTTCGGCCTGGTGCACGACACCATCAGCGAGATCGAGGTGCTGACCGGCGACGGGAGGGCGCTGGTGTGCACGCCGGACAACGAGCATCGCGACCTGTTTCATGGCATGCCGAACTCCTACGGCACGCTCGGGTACGCGCTGAAGCTCACGGCGCGCACCACGCCCGCCAAGCGCTACGTGCACGTCGAGCACCGCCGTTATGCGGAGCCGGCGGCGTGCTTCGCCGCGATCGGCGAGCTCGCCCGGGCGCCCGGCGTCGATTTCCTCGATGGGGTCGTGTTCGCGCGCGACGCGCTGGTGCTGACGCTGGGCCGTTTTGTCGACACGGCGCCCCATGCGAGCGACTATACGTTCGAGCGCATCTACTATCAGTCATTGCGCGAGCGTGCGGATGACCATCTCACCGCGCACGACTACCTGTGGCGATGGGATACCGATTGGTTCTGGTGCTCCAAGAACCTCGGCTTGCAGCATCATTGGCTGCGCCGGTTGGTGGGCCGCGAGCGTCTCAACTCGATCACGTATCAGAAGATCATGCGCTGGAACAGCCGCTGGAAGCTCACGGCGGCGTGGGACCGCCTGCGCGGCATGCATCCGGAGTCGGTCATCCAGGACGTCGATATTCCGCTCGCGCGCGCCGCGGAGTTCCTGGAATTCCTGCACGCCCGGATCGGCATCCTGCCCATCTGGTTATGTCCGATTCGGGCGCCCGATGCGCGGCAGCCGTTCGCGTTGTATCCGCTCGCATCCGGCGTCACGTACGTGAATTTCGGCTTCTGGGATACGGTGCGCAGCCGCGAGTCTCACCCGGCCGGCTTCCACAACCGGTTGATCGAGCACAAGGTCACCGAGCTCGGCGGCCTCAAATCGCTCTACTCCGATTCCTATTTCACGCCGGACGAGTTCTGGGCCATCTACAACCGGCCCGCGTATGACGCGCTCAAGCGCAAATACGATCCGGACCACGCGCTTCCCGATCTTTACGAGAAATGCGTGCTGCGGCATTGAGCGGAGCTCGGGTATCGAGGTCAGTACCCCCCGAGGACGCCTACGGCGTCCTTCCCCCGGAGGGGGCACCTGCCTTGGGGCGGCCCTACGGCAGGTAGGACCCCCCGAGGACGCCTGCGGCGTCCTTCCCCCGGAGGGGGCACCCGCCTTGAGGCGGCCCTACGGCAGGAGCACGGCAGCGCCGGTC
>Ga0157379_10000144_pt1 | contig 51572 bp, 51 predicted proteins | sample S25metaG_FD_121802 | JGI IMG/M metagenome (GOLD analysis project Ga0157379, IMG submission 121802) | Switchgrass rhizosphere microbial communities from Kellogg Biological Station, Michigan, USA - S2-5 metaG | ecosystem: Host-associated > Plants > Roots > Rhizosphere > Soil | place: USA... | reverse complement strand
GGCGAGATCCAAAGAGAAACCATGTCCCTTGCTCGACTCGGTTCGGTTGACGGCGAAAGGCACGCTCGAAGGCGTCGCGACTACGAGGCCAGAAGAGTCGGTATCGAGTTGAAGAGCCATGGCTCCGTTCTCATAGTGAATTCCGTGAAGGTAGTTGTAGTTTGCGGCCACATACACGCCGTCGTGCTTCCCATCAAGACCCTTCACGTTGAATCGGGCTCGATAACCGCCGGTGATCTTCAGTGCCGCCTGGCCGGTCGTAACGTCTCCGATCACGTACGTGTTATTGGGGTGGTAAAGGTTCGTAGAACTCGAGAACACGTCAATGAGCTTCTGATCGAAATCGAGATCGGTTCCGATGGAAAGATACGGGCCCGCTCCCACGTAGATTCCCTGAAAAGGACCGTCAGCGCTTCCTAAAAATCGAAGTGTCTTGCCCCACGTAGGCGCAATCAGGCCCTGGGCTTCTATGTGTTGGGCCGGTTTGAATCCGCGGTAAGTGTTCAGATCTCGATTAATGTTTAACCCGGCATCAACCAGGTTCTTTATGAAGAGGTTCTGCTGCGGATTAGAATCGCGATTGATTGTCAGGTGCATCGGATCGGCCGCGTATTCCACCGCCCTGACGGGGTCAAAATTCGGATCGCTTGGATCGAAGATCTCCCGGTTTTTGAAGACCTGGATCAACCCGATGGGAATGGGTATCGAGGTATAGGGCTGTTGTTTGCCGATCATGTCGGACACCACCGTACTGGTGGCGCCAGCGCCTCCAAATCCGATCCGACGGGCGTCGGCCCCGAAATTTTGAGAGAAACCGCTGTGACAGAGTAGAACCAGAACGATTCCCACAACGGAAATAGAACGAAACGCTATCAGTTTCATCGAAGCCTCCATGCAGTGGTGCGGCGTCTCACACCGCGTCGGTCATTCTGCCGTGGGGTCAAATAAGAACTTCTCGATTTAATTCCGGACGCTATGGTGAGTCTTCTTGACAATCCGTTGTCCCAGGGAAGTCTCGGCGGCAAACTTTGCGTCGCCTCGGTCGCGCAACAAGTAGTATTCTTCCGGCCTTCCACATTAGTTGTTCAAATGGAGCGACCATGATCACCAGCCTCGACCGCATTCTCGCAACTCACGTCGGCAGCTTGCCGCGCAATGAAGAGCTTTCCGACTTGCTGGTCCGCCGAGAAGAAGGGCAATCTGTCGATCAGGATCATCTTGCTCGCGCTATGGACGATGGTGTGCGTCGAGTCGTTGAGAAACAGGCAGCTGCGGGCATCGATATAGGCAACGACGGAGAGCAACAGCGAGTAGGATTCCAGACTTACATCGCACAGCGCATGTCCGGGTTCGCAGGAGAATCCAAACGCCCGAGAGCGCGGGACTACGAGGCATTTCCCGAACTCCTCGAGGTTCTGACACACCGCTTTCCCAAACGCAGCAGGATGCAAAACGCGCCGGAAGCGCGGAGCGACGTGCGCTATCTCGGCTCGTCTGTCATTCAGGAGGAAATCGAGCGTCTCAAGCGCACAGTGAAGGCCGCAGGAGCATTCCGCGAGTGTTTCATGACAGCTCCCTCCCCAGGAATCATTTCCAGCACGCTGATAAACGCGTATTACGATTCTCGCGACTCCTATCTTGAGGCGCTGGCGCGCGAAATGGCTCATGAATATCGCGCGATACACGATGCCGGATTCCTCGTGCAAATCGACTCTCCGGATCTCGCGATGGACCGGTCGATGTTCTATCGCGAGCTGTCGGATTCGCAGTTTGTTGCAGCAATCGAGAGGAACATCGCGGCGATCAACAAGGCAGTTGAAGGAATTCCGCGGGACCGCGTGAGGCTGCATTGCTGTTGGGGAAATTGGGACGGCCCGCATGTGTTCGACGTGGCGCTGAATCTCATTCTGCCGGTGCTCTATCAGGCCAAAGTCGGCGCACTGAGTATCGAATTCGCGAATCCCCGGCATCAACACGAATACAGCGCGTTGCGGCGGCACCGATTGCCGGATCACATGGTGCTCATTCCAGGATGTATTGAAACGACCAGCAATATCGTGGAGCATCCTGAAGTCGTCGCGCGGCGTATTGAAGAAGCGGTTGCTGCCGTCGGTGACCGTGAACGGGTCATTGCGGGCACAGACTGTGGGTTTGGAACGTTCACGCGGCGGGAATGGGTGATCGAGCCGGCCGTCTGGCTGAAACTCAAGTCTCTGCGGGAGGGTGCGGATCTCGCGTCGGCGCGGCTGTGGGGCAAGACTTAGGAAGATGTCAATCGAACTCGCAGGCGTGCGACTTCTTGCTTGTAGGCGTGCAATGCCTCAGGGCGCGATCCGACTCGCGAAGGAGATCTCCTCATCGCCCTTCATCATGTACTGCGTCGCGGTGTTGTTGTCCTGACAGATGTATTCGAAGACCTCGACATCAGCGCTCCATCGTAAATCGAAGCCGCCAGTCCATGGCCGTGTGTAAACACTGGGATCGTCGATCAGGACTTCATACTTGATGGTATTGAAGTCCGTCCGCGTAAATCGTTCCACTGTTCGCAGGCGCTCGGTGTGGGGAAGACCGGTTCGGTCGAGCCAGAATCGTTCGCTGTATCCCACGGTGTCGACCACGAGCGTTTGCCCCTCCCAATGACCGATTGAGTGGCCGTAGCTGCTGGGTGCGAGATTGTCGGGATGAGAACGTGCATCCATGTAGATCGTGCGATACGTGTGAGGCCCGCCAATATCGATAATGAAGATTTGCTGGAGGTCCGTCATCTGCACAAAATCGACGCCGTAGGGTGTCTGAAACTCCCGCGCCGAGCCGGACGGATGACACCGTGTGTGCGGCTCGAGTTCATGAATCTGGCGATCCTCGTAAAGCGCCCTCGCCCAGGGTTGAAAAGGAATTGTTTCCACCGGCGCTAGCGTCGAACGCCGGCCGAGATCCGTGCGATCGCGTGGCAGCCAGACTCCTTTTTCAGTTTTTGTGATGCCGAGGTTAGGCACGCCGTCGGCCAGGCGTGGAACTGCTCGCGTCTGACCCAAGAGTGTTCCTGCGATGAGCAATAGAAATAAAGCGCGTCGCATAAATGGAGTTCCTGAGACGACTTATATAAAAGGAAAGGTTCCTTGCCAAAGGAAATTGAGGGGAGGGAGAAATCGGGGGAGATCTGGGGACAGCCTCCGAATTCGAACGACAGGATCTTCAGTCTGCGTAGATTTCTCAGTTCGAATTCGGAGGCTGTCCCCAGATCTCCCCCGATTTCTCTCAACTGGCGGCATCTTCCAGCACGGCTATCTGTTTGCGGATATAACGCATGAAGAGGATGGCTCGGTCCTGGGCAAGGAAAGTCGCGGTTCCGGCATCACTGATCGGAACGGGAAAGCGGAAACCGCACTCCGTTTCGTACCACAGGTGTCCATCGCGATAGAAACTGAAACGAACCTTCTGATCGTTAATGATCATTTCCTTTAACGTGCGCATGAGTTCCTCCTGATTATTTTCACGAGTGTGGGTGAGTAAGCGTGAAGCCCTCTATGGGCCAGGCGACCCGGCGCGTTCGAGCTGGTTGGGAAATCCGTCCGGCTCGGGCGCTAAGCCGCCGAACGGTCGAGGAAATGCAGATCAGCAACACGACCGGCGCAGGGCCGAATAAGGCAGGGGATATTCGTGTTGCGGTTCATCATAGCGAGAAGAATGTTAACACACCTTCAGTTCGTCATTAGCATGTGCACGACGTGCATCGATCCGTTGCGATGCCTCACTTCGCCGGATCCACCCCGGACATCTTCGCAAGGACGTTGAACATCACCGCGAAATCCTTTTCGGCAAAGCCCATTCCACGAGCGGCGGTAAGGAATTCGTTTGTAACGGCCGTCGTTGGTAACGGAACGTCGAGCTTTCGGCCAAGTTCCAACGCGAGCAGCATGTCTTTCTGCTGCATGTTCACATTGAACAAGGCTTCATCCGGAAGTTTCATGACAAATGTCGAGCGATACTGAACCATCGGCGAAGCGATAACCCCGTTGGACAGGACTTCGACGGCGACCTCGCGAGGGATGCCGCTCTTCTCTGCGAGCAGGATTCCTTCTGAATAGGCGAGCATCTGAACCGCCAGGCTGAGATTCGTCGCGATCTTACAGATCAACCCATTACCGTTGTCGCCAACATGGATGACCTTTCGTCCGATATCGAGAAGCAGCGGCTTCAGACGCTCAAAGGTTTCGCGCCGCCCGCCGACCATGATCAGAAGATCGCCTTTCTTCAGCGTCACCGTGCTGCCCGATACTGGGGCGTCCACCATGTCGGCACCTTTCTCGCGAACTTTGGCGACGAGGGAGCGAGCTGTTGCCGCGCTGACCGTGCTCATATCCACCCACAACTGATCGGGTTTAAGCGAGGCAAGCAAACCCTGAGGCCCTTCGGCGATGTCGAGGAGCGCAGCATCGTTGGAGACCATTGAAAGAATCACGTCTGCAGCTTCACCGACTTCTCGTGGAGAGTCGGCCCACCGCATTCTCTTCTCGATGAGCCATTCCGCTTTGGAGCGCGTCCGGTTGTAGCCCGTAACGGCGTGGCCCTTCTGGAGCAGTCGATCCACCATCTGGCTGCCCATTGCGCCGAGTCCGATATAGCCGATATTCGCCATGAATCCCCCCTCTGTCGTGAGCACGTACTTTACAGGAATCGCGTCCGCCACTCGTTCGTGATTTTCGGGGGAACGGGAGCTTTGTGATTGATGAACTATGAATTGATATTTGCGAGCCGAAAGCGCCTGGCGCAAGTGTCTCGAAACTTCAAAAATATCAATTCATAGTTCATCAATCACAAAGCTCCCGTTCCCCCAAAATAGGAAACGAGGCGCATGGCCAGGCATGGCCTGATTTCCTTACGCTCTGGGCGCAACCACAAACGGTGGCTTTCCGAACTTCTCCCGGAGCGAGTTCACCGTATGCAGTACTTTGGGGTGGCCGATGATCCGGGCTTCAATCCGCTGTTTTCCAGGAAAGTCCACGAGCGAGAGAGCAATGAGGATGGTGAGGACACCCTGCCCGGGTAGAACGAGCATAGAGATTCCGGCGAGCAGGAACACGATCCCAACAACATTTTTGAGCGCCCTGGCTATGACGCGCAGCACAGGATGACGGCCTTCCATCCAGGTGCGGGGCACCCGGACGTCGAAGTAGTTCTCGGGCAAGCGGATGAGCACGAAAGGAATAGCAATGAGTGTCCCTACAAACGCAATCGCCGAAATGATAGCCACTTTAAGAAGCAACCCGGGAGGCAGGCCTTGGAGCAGGGCTGTCAGGTATTCCTTCATTCCTGTGTGAGATGCTAACACGCGTTCGAAGACTCTGGTATGATCCGCGCAAAACGGGAGGCACAACCATGAAACGATTGCTGGCTTTAGCCGCGCTGATCCTTTTTGCCGGACCTTCCGGACGCAACATTCACGCCCAGACCCAAGCTGCGGCACAGAATGCCCGGCGCTTCATTCCCGTGACCGACGCAATGCTGCAGAAGCCCGACGCCTCTGAGTGGCTCATGTGGAGGCGCACACAGGACAGTTGGGGTTATAGCCCCCTCAATCAGATCAATCGCAACAACGTCGCCCAGCTGCGACTGGTATGGACACGCGGCATGACCGCGGGCGGAAGCAACGAATCGACGCCACTCGTCCACGACGGAGTGATGTATCTTCCGAATACCGGCGACAACATCCAGGCGATCGACGCTCAGACGGGAGACTTGATCTGGGACTACCAGCGTCCGATACAGAACAACAGGCGCGGCACAAATCGAAATATCGCCATCTATGGCAACACAATCATAGATACCAGCCAGGACAATGCAGTCTATGCCCTTGATGCACAGACAGGGAAGCTCGCCTGGGAGACGCAAATCCTCGATCCCAAGGCACCCGCCAACGCAAGCTCAGGCCCCATCATCGCCAACGGGAAAATTATTTCCGGCCGGCAGTGTCAGCCCGGTGCAACTCATGAGGGTTGCGTCATCACCGCGCATGATGCGAAGACCGGGAAGGAACTGTGGCGCACGAGGACAATTCCGAGACCTGGCGAGCCCGGGGATGAGACCTGGGGCGGCGTGCCGATGGAGCAACGCTGGCATGTGGGCACGTGGATGGTTCCGAGCTACGACCCGGAACTGAACCTCATCTACGTTGGGACGTCTGTAACCATACCTGCGCCCAAATTCATTCTCGGCGGTAATGATAATAAGCATCTGTATCACAACTGCACTCTCGCTCTCGACGCGGATACAGGAAAGATTGTGTGGTACTACCAGCACATCGTCGACAGCTGGGATCTGGACCACCCGTTTGAGCGCATCCTTGTGGACACGGTGGTGGCGCCCAGCGCTCGCGACGTTTTGTGGATTAATCCGAAACTCAAAGCGGGCGAACGCCGAAAAGTACTCACGGGCATTCCCGGAAAGACGGGTGTTGTCTATACCCTCGATCGCAAGACGGGAGAATTCCTGTGGGCTCGCCCGACTGTACAGCAGAACGTGATCAAGAAAATTGACGGCAACACCGGCGCTGTCACAGTTAACGAAGAAGCATTGTTCACTCGTATTAACCAGAGCGTCGTTACTTGTCCGGGAAGCACTGGTGGCAAGAACTGGCCCGCCGGTGCATACAGCCCACTGACCAATATGATGTACTTCCCGCTCCAGAACATGTGCCAGACCGCTACAACCACCACCGATCAGCGGGATCCAACAAAGGTTTACGGGCTTTCAATGGTACAGCAGATCCCGCTCGGCATGGATAAGGTCGGGACGGTGTTCGCTATTTCCGTGGAAACCGGCCAGACGACATGGAAATACGAACAGCGCGCCGGCACGCTATCTGTCGTTGCGACAGGTGGCGGATTGATCTTCGGTGGAGACGATGCGGGACGCTTCCGAGCCTTTGACGATAAGACCGGCAAGGTCCTCTGGGAAACGAACCTGAACTCTCCCGTTAGCGGATTTCCGATCTCGTTTGCGGTGGGAGGCAAACAATATGTTGCCGTTACAACGGGATCGTCTTTAGTGTCTAGCTCCGCGCTGCGGCTGACTCCTGAATTGCATCCGGGTAATGCCGTTGGCGTTTTTGTTTTCGCGCTGCCGTAAATGAGTTTTGAGTCGGGAGTTATGAGTACGGAGTCAGAAACGCGTCACCTGCAGCCAGCGCTCTGACTCAAAACTCAGAACTCACGACTCAAAACTTAAAACGACTACTTATGCCCTCTGCCCCGGCCGTTGCCTTTGTTTCCACCGCCCTGGCTGTTGCTATTACCCTGGCTATTGTCGTTATCGGACTTCCCTTTTCCAGGGCCGGGCTCAGCGGAGAAGTGTTGGCCTTTGAAATTCGATCCTTGAGCTTTATAGACCTTATATTCCCGTTCGCGGAAATCGTGCAGCTGGACGATCTTATATCTCTGTAATCCCGGGGGTAGAGAATTGCGTGTGACGTGCACCCAGGGTCCGCCGTATCCCGAAGCCCAGAACCAATTGTCGCCGTGGTAGTAATAGTATCGTCCGCTAATAAAGTAGATATCGTAGGGGACCCCCACCGCGACAAACATACCGGGTTCGGCGAGATAGACCATCGTCGGGCGCTCATGCACAACTACTGGAGGCGGCGTACCGACATTGACGTTGATGTTCACCTCGGCAAATGCCGGCGTCTCCATGGCGGTCTGCACCAGCAGCAGGCCGAGCAGCAATGCGAATCCATTCACAGCTACTCTTGTAATTTCTCGTCTCATGAAGTCACTCCTTTTTCTCCAAGCAACGCAAAGAGAAAACAGAATCTTTTGGGCAAAGTTAGGTGGGGGTCACAGATCTGTCAACGCGGGTTTTTAACGGATTGAGGAGTCGAAAGATATCCAGCCTACGGCTCGGGATCCCACCGGCCGAGCGTACTTGAATTAGCGAATTTCACACCAACGAAAAGTCCGGCCGGCGTTCCATCGCGCATCGGGTTGACGCGCAGCGTCACAACTTCACCTGGTTTGAAAGTCGTTGGACGCCAGCCCTGGCGCGAAAGGGAGTTCGGCCCGTTTGCTTCGATGCTCCATTCCTCACGGCTTCCACCGGCCTTTTGCACGTAAACCTGAATCCAGACATGCGGGTTCGTCCATTGGAGTTCTTTAATGGTTGCAGTTATCTCGATGACCTTGGTCGTATCGAACATTGTGGCCGCGTGGTGTGCCAGGGCGCGGGGTGCAAAAGAAGCGCCGATTACCAGAGCGAGTACCAAAACGACGACGAGCGAGTTGCCTTTACTGTTCATGATCAACCTCTATTGCGGCTAATTGACAACCTTATCTATCGGCTTTCCGTCCGGTCCGAGGGTCAGCGTTCGCCCTGAGGACGTCACCGGGTTGCGGTTGTTCTCCGCGCAAGAATAATCGTACGCGCGGGTATCTGCAGGAAGCTTTCGGTATCGTTTGGTTACGCGCCACGGCGATTTGAGAGCTTTCGAATCCTCGAGAACCATCTGCGCCTCAAGGGTCATGTCATCGACTTTCCGTATGCGAGTGACTGTGTGCAGCTGATCGCTCAAGATGAGTCCAGTCCTGTCCACTATGACATCGGAGTCACGAGAGCCCTTCGTGCTGACTGTATCGAAGACCAGCGCGTCGCCCTCCCAGTGCCCGACCGAATCGCCTGTATACGTGGGCCACATGTCCTCGGCGGCGGGGTGCTTGCGCCCATCGGTATAAATCCGGAGGATATTGGGACCGTTCTCGCCGATGATCCACACCTGTTCCGGGCGGACGGCAAACTCATAGACATCCGGAAGGTTCATCACCCTTGGAAAACCATGAGGAGTACCACAGGTATTCACGGGATCGGGTAAGGTACCGCTGCGAATTCCTTCGATGTTCTTGCGATAGCGCGCTTCCCACTCGTCATTGTATGGCGGACGCTCACGAACACCTGGTTCGCCCGCGCGTCCATTGGGCGGTTCAACGGTGGAAGTATCGAAAACAGTCGGCCCAACCATCTGCCAGACACCGCTCCAGTCAGGCAGAGCAGGCGTCGGGGGTCGCTGACCCTGGGCTACAGACGGGATCACGACACAAAGAAGAAAACCGGCGAGTGTTGCTGTTCTCACTAGCGTGGGCATCATAGGGGGCAGCCTTTCTTTGCTTGTATTCAACTGATCTTCTGCGACGCCGTCAAGTAAACTGGTCAGACTTTCAAACCAACAGCTCTCATCAGTTCCAAAGCATTGCTCTTTTCAACGATACCAGAGCGCAATCGATAGTCGAATGTCATGCGCCCACCTTCCAGGTGGTCCTGGAAGTGCACATTCAAAGCTCGAGGCTTGAGGGACTCGGCGACACGCGCCAGAGCAAGATCGTGGGTCGTGACCAGGCCGACTGCGCCACGATCTACCAGCCCCCGAACCACAGCTTCGGCCCCGATAGCCCGGTCGTGAGAATTCGTGCCATGAAGGATTTCGTCGAGAAGAAACAGAACTGGCAGCGGACCTTCCGTAAGATTCATCGTGTCGTGAAGGCGGCTGATCTCCGCGTAAAAACGCGAGACGCCGGCCTGCAACGAATCCTGCACTCGCAGTGTGGCGCCGATGGCAAATACACACATCTTCATGTGCGTTGCACAGACGGGTCCTCCCGCCTGAGCCAGCACCACGTTGATTCCAACGGTTCGCAGGAGCGTGCTCTTCCCTGACATATTGGAGCCGCTGACCAGCAGCAACTGCAGTTCGCCACCGAGGTGGATGGAATTCGGAACGCACGCAGATCGCAGAAGAAGCGGATGGCGCAGTTCTTCACAGTCGAGCACAGTCTCGCGTTCGACGATCTCCGGGAAGGTATCGTCGGGGTGCTCATAGGAATAACCGGCGAACGCGCACAACGCCTCGAATTCACCAAATGCTTCGAGCCATCCGGCGATGAATGGGCCAGATCGCATACGCCAGGCATCGATTGCGAAGGCAAACTGAGTTGCCCACATGAGCGGGGCCGACAATACTCCGAATAACAGGTTCCGGCGCTGACCGAGATATTCAGCCCGCTTCAAAAAGGACGCGATTTCTTGCGATGGGCGGTTCCCCTCCCTGGCCAGATTTTTTTGAAGACTCCGGAGGCGGTCCGAATTAAAGGTCTCCTGCTCCATGCGATGAAGCGCCTGCCCCAGCACAGCTAACTCTTTCGCGGGTTCCTCGAGCGTCATGATGACGGCTTGAACACGTCGACGATAAAACAAGCCAACCAGAATCTCGAGCATCAGCAGGATGCCGAGCAACGGCTGGTTATTTCCAATGTACCCGTACACAAAGGTGGCAAGCGTTACCGCAACCAGGATGGGCAAGGCAATGCGAATATTTTTCGACGTAAGCGCCGACGGAGCTTTCGCCCACCTGGACATCAATTCGGGGTGCACGGCCGAGCGAACCTCAGGACCAATCACGGATAGGTCTTCCCTTAGATCGAGATAGTCTCGAAGTTCCCGAACAGCTTGCTGTCGCTGAAAAATTTCTGCAGGCGGAGCGGGCTCGCGCAGCCAACGCGCAAGTGTCTCTTCACCGGACGCCGTCCTTGCGGTGCAAAGCAGTTCAAAAAGCGACGCGGGTCCAAAAATGTCGAGGTCTTTCGCGTATAAGTGGGCATCATCGGCGTATGACGTTTCCTGGTTCCCTGTGCCTTGCCAGCGATTCTCAATGCGCTCCAGTCCGCGCTGATAAAACGTCATGGCTCGCTGCGCGCGGTCTCGTGCGCGGTAGAGCCGGTCATGATACAGGGCAAGTCCCGCAAACACGGCGACCGGAACAATCAGAAACCATGTCGGAAGAATCCTGGAGCCGAGCACGGGCCAAAGCATTGCAATGAAGGCGAGCGCAGTTGCCAGTCGGAAGTAGCCCACGAGACGTATGCGTGCAAGACAGATGTCTCGGCGTGCCTCACGATCGCCTAAGCGCTTCCGATACTCCGCGGAGGGGTCGTTGAATTTCAACGGTCGCAGCGCCGTCAGGTTTCGTTGGGTTTCCGGCATCTTCATGTCGAAGAGTAGAGATGCGCCGGTTCCAAATCCATACTAGAATCGATAGCAGTATGCGGCGCAGTATCGCAACAGTCCTTCAACTCCTGGGGCTCATTGTAACCGCAGAATCCCTGGTGCTGTATTTCGGAGACATGGGGCCAATGATGATGACGGCCAGCCTGGGCGCCGGCCTCTTCTACGCCGGTTATTTCATTCGTCCCCAGAAAGGGCACTAGCAGCCGCGATGTCGCGTTATTACAGAACGACATATTCCAACATCGGCTACCCACGATGGACCCGTGCGGTCAAGCTTCTCATCATCGCCTGCGTCGTCACATTTCTCGTCCAGAACATCATGGGGCGTGCTTTCACGAGTGCGTTTGGCCTAACTCCATCGGATGTCATAAGCGGTTCGGTCTGGCAACTCGCCACGTACATCTTCCTGCACGATAACATCCTGCACATTCTCTTCAATATGATCGGGCTGTGGATGTTTGGTTCAGAACTGGAAGAGGTTTGGGGAACGCGGCAGTTCACCCGGTTCTTCTTCACTTGCGGTATCGGCGCGGGAATTACGAGTCTTGTTGTCGCACTGCTTTTGGGTGGCTACCACTTATCGGTTACCACAATCGGAGCCTCAGGCGCAGTGTATGGAATTCTGCTCGCGTTCGGAATGCTATTCCCTGACCGGATTATCTATTGGCTGATCCTTCCCATTCGAGCGAAGTACTTCGTGATGATCCTGGGTGGAATCGCATTCTTTTCCTCGATTTCCGCCTCAAACAGCGGCGTCGCGCACGTCGCCCACCTCGGTGGCATGCTCTTCGGGTACATCTACATCAAAGCGCGCGGAATGAGCAGGCGGCGTCATCACAGCAGGATCTCCTTCGGCATGAAAGACTGGTACGGCCAGTGGCAACGGAAAAGACTGCGTCGCAAATTCGACGTTTATTACAACCGGCGCCACGGGAACGGTGGAAACACGGACGATGAAAAATGGCGACGCTGGAAAAATTAACCCGTTTTCGCAGCTACAATCGCTGGCTGCAGGAACGATTTGGAGAGCGCGTCTACAAGGTCATCGTCGATGCCGGCTTCACGTGTCCGAACCGTGACGGTACGGTCGCAACAGGCGGTTGCACCTACTGCAACAACAGCTCGTTCAGACCCCCTTCGGCAATCAAGACCGACCCGATTCGTGATCAGGTCCGCGACGGCATAGCCTATATCCGGAAACGTTTCCACGCCAACAAGTTCATCATCTACTTCCAGCCCTTTTCGAATACGTATGCAGAGACCGACTACCTGAAAAGACTTTATTCCGATTCCATCGACCATCCCGAAGTTGTGGGGCTCGCAATCGGGACGCGGGCGGACTGCGTCGATGAAGAAAAGATCCGCATGATCGACGATCTTGGGAGGCAAACATTCGTGTCTCTCGAGTTCGGCGTGGAATCGATCTATGACGAGACATTACGCCGCGTGAACCGCGGTCACAACTACGCTGCCGTGCGGAGGGCCGTTGATCTCGTAAAGGGAACCTCGCTCCACCTCGGCGCACATCTCATCCTTGGATTTCCATGGGAAACACGCGAGCAGTGGCTTTCGATGGCGGACGAAATGTCGCGACTCCGCGTGGATATGGTCAAGATCCATCATCTCCATATCGTGCGGGGGACAGCACTCGCGGCGGAGTACACCCGCCAGCCGTTTCGAGTACTGGAGTACGACGAATATCTCGACGTATTGTGTGAATTCGTCGAGCGTCTCGATCCCCGGATTGTCATCGAGAGGATGTTTGGGGAAGCGCCGTTCGGCCTGCTGGTGGCGCCGAATTGGAATAAGGGCAAAAACGATCTTGTGCTGGATATTCAGAAGCGGTTCGAGGAGAGAAACGTCATCCAGGGATCACGGTTCAAACTCACGCGGGAGTTGGACGCGCAAGAAATTTGAGATTGAACGAGTCCGTCCCCTAATTCCAAGACTTGTCCGGCAGTTTTATTTCTCAATACTTCTGTTTGGATAGATAGTCGCTAACCTGCTGACGCTGGGCAGCAGTCATCCGAGGCGCGGTCTTTTCCAACAGCCCGTCGAAAGCCTTGATTTCTTCCGGCGTGGCGGGGTGGCCGATGTTCTTTCCACCCGGCAGGGCCATCGACGTGGCGAGCCGGTTTCCCCCGCTGTCGAAGAAGATATAAACAGGAACGCCTGCTCCCTTACCTCCTGCGCTATCGACCATTTCCTGGGCACCGGGATTCTCCAGCTGGACCTTGTCTTTGCTTTCCTGAATCGTGAGATGTTCAATGACGTAGTTATCGTGAAAGAGCTTTCCAACCTCGGTGCTCTCCAGCATTGCATCAAGCCGCTTGCACCACGTGCACCACGACGCGCCGAAGTGAATCAGTATGTTCTTCTGTTCAGCCTTTGCGGCCTGTGTGGCGCTGTTCAGGACTTCCTGCGCGGATGCGGGCGGTTTGGTTTGCGCTGAATTGGATGAAACCAGTGCCAGAGCCACAACTATCGCAATACAAAGTCGGTGAGTGGATTTCATGGGACTTTCCTCTTCGGCGTATCGTAACGCTAGTTCAAGCGAACTACAAAAGGATCGAACTTCTCCTGGCGGAGTAATCTGACGAGTTGTTCGGCCGCAGCCATATCGATCAGACGACCGACGCGAACCCGATAGAAGGTGTGCGTTGTGGAGAACGTCTCGATAGTGACGTCCTGATGCCGCTGTTCGAGATCTCTTTTAAGCGCTTCAGCAACTTCTCGAGACTCGAATGCGCCGACCTGAACCGTGAACGATGCCGGTGAGGTAGGCGGTGGAACCGGCACGGCCGGCGTTTTCGGCGCAATGGCGGAGGCGGTGGGCTGCCCCTCTTTCAAAATCGTGAGCTTGACACGTGCGACACCCGCACGCTGCATATCGATCTCGCGCGCTGCCTTTAGCGACAGATCGATCACGCGTCCATCCACAAAGGGACCGCGATCGTTGATTCTCACCTGGACGTCCTTGCCGTTTTCCTCATTCGTCACCCTGACGACGGTATTGAAAGGTAGAGTTCGATGGGCCGCAGTCAGCTGCTGATACGTATCGAAAACTTCCCCACTTGCGGTACGCCTGCCGTGATACGGCTCGGCATAGTAGGAAGCAAGACCTTGAAGTTCAGAGCGGGGCACGGCGACCGAACCGCCGGAAACCGGAACCTTCTTTCCGCACGCAGTAGCCAGGATGAGCACCAAAATTGCGACGACAAGTCGACGCTGCACCGGACTGTAATACCACAGGGATGCCGCTGGAAACAATTCCCTACAAGATATTGGGGGCAATGTGAAAACGGTGCGCTACAATGGCGAACTCAGCCAACTTGATCGGGAGGTCCCATGAAGTCTGCTCTACTCGCTGTCGTTGTTGTTAGTGCTGTTGGTGGTCTGGGTCTTCTTGCGCAAGCTCCGCGAGGCGGACAACCCGCCGGTGGAGACTCCAAAACACCCATTTTCTGGAGTGCTCAAAGGATGAAGGAAATCGACACGGGTCTGTCTACGCGAGTCAGCCCGCAGACAAACATGGCCGGTGAACGTCTCCTTGCGTCGGCAAATGTGATCTATAGAGCGGGCAATTCAGGTTCGGAGATTCACGAGAAGCTTGCAGACTTTATCTTCGTTCGAGAGGGCGAAGGAAGCATAGTGATCGGCGGAAAGCTCATCGGCGGGCAACCCAGTGCACCCGACGAGATCCGCGGGGACTCGATTGAGGGTGGAACCCGTTATCCCGTAGCTGCCGGCGATACGCTCTATATCCCGGCCAACGTGCCGCACCAGTTTTTCGTGGAAAAAGGAAAGCATTGGGTGATCACCATCGTGAAGATCACCCCAAAGCCTTGAAGAGGAACTTGTTGTGAGGCTAGTGCCAGATCCGGCTGGCTCGGACCCGTCGGCTGAACTGTGCATCGATCGACACGAGGCTTCTTTCGAGAAACTGGACGTGAGCTTGAATGTCTTTTTCGAGCGCCGCCAGCACCCTGCCAGCCCTGCTCCTCTCCGCAGCGATCATTTGAAGGATTTCGAGTCGGCGACCCCTTAGCTGGCGCAATTCCTCGACCTGATCCTGGGGCATCGGGCTGGCGTCCGGCTGAACCAACTCCGCAAACTGCGCGAGGAGCCCGGCGGGGCATTGCTCGGTTCGAGTCGGCCGGCCGATTGCTCGGGCAAAATCGCGGACATTGCGAGGCTGTACCAAGGCTACAGGCAACCCGAACGTTACCAGGATACCAGCCATAGGCAGTTCGAAGTTACCGTTGGCCTGCATCACGACAAGCTGGGGGTGCAAGCGCGAAAGAGTTTCGGCAACCTGCGTCATTCCGTCGTCGCCGGCGTCCATTTTCCAAACTTCTCCGGTAGGCCTGATCCACGCCTCAATGCCATCCCTACCCGCATCAAGTCCCACAAATCTAGCTTCTGTAGACATTACATTCACTCCTTCAGACGGTTTTGGGAAAAGAACCACTATGCAAGAAAAGGTCCATACATGCACGTAGCGATAACCCGCATCGCATCGGTAACCTAACGCGGCAGCATGAGCCGTCGAGACATGTACGTACGCTTCTTTCGTGGAGGAAATTTTTCCGGCTGGATCCAGCTGGATCCAACGAATACATGGCCGCCTGAAAGAATCTTGCCGTCTGTTCGTAAGGTCCAATAGAAACTAGAGCCCGCAATGAACAACGCAATCACTCTTAAGGGAGTAAGGAAGACCTTCGGGCAAACCACGGCTGTAGACGATCTAGACCTCGTCATTCCCGCCAATGCCCTTTACGGCTTCATCGGACCAAATGGGGCCGGCAAGACCACATCGATCCGGATGATCATGTCGATCCTGTTCCCGGACAGGGGAGAGTTATCCGTATTGGGCTTCCAATCCGCGATGGAAGCCAAGGATCGCATCGGTTACCTGCCAGAGGAACGCGGACTCTATCGCAAGATGAGGGTCGGTGCATTCCTGACGTATATGGCGAAACTTAAAGGCGTGACCGACCCGAGCCTGCAAAAACGCGTGGAGAGCGCCCTTGAATCTGTCGGGCTCGCAGGGACAGCCCGTAAGCGTTGTGAGGAACTCTCGAAGGGGATGATGCAGAAAGTCCAATTCGTGGCAGCCACGATTCACCGGCCGGATCTCTTGATCCTGGACGAGCCGTTCAGCGGGCTCGATCCCGTCAGCGCCAGGCTGCTCCGAGACCTGGTGCTGGCCGAACATAAAAGAGGAGCAGCGATTCTGTTCTCAACTCATGTGATGACCCATGCGGAAGAACTATGCGACAGCGTGGTGATGATCCACCAGGGTCGAAAAGTCCTCGACGAACGAATTGCAAAGATCCGGCGGCAATATGATCCCCGCCGCATTCTGTTCGATCCTCTCGACCCCGACGCCGATCTGTCTTCGCTGCGATCCCTTGCGGAAGTGGAGCGCCTCGAGCGCTCCGAAAGAGGATATGAAGTCCTTCTCGCCGAAGGAACGGATCCCGCGCAGGCGATGAGGCGCATTGTTCAGACTGTGACTCCCGCGCGCCTCGAGGTCTCGCGACCGAAGCTCGAGGATATTTTCATCAATCTTGTGTCCGGAGGACTGGCAAATACCGAATCCGTGGAAGCGCTGCGGGCAGGCCTTACGGAGAACGCAGCAAAGGCGGCGGCTGTATGAGAAGAGTTGTTCAGGTTGCTGTCCGTGAGTTCGTAGTGACCGTGTCCAATCGAGCGTTTGTCATTGGATTGCTCATCATGCCGGCGCTCATTGCTCTCTTTGCGGCGATCATGCCCCGCATGTTCAGCGGCAGGGATTATAAGGTAGAGGGCGAGATTCGGATCATTGACCCGACTGGCTTGGTTGCGCCTCAAGTTCGCGCGGCGCTCGACGCTCGTCAGATCGCGGCCCGTCGTGTAGAGCAGGCTGAACGCGCACTGGCAAACGCGCCGGCTGCAGTCCGTGACCTCGCAGGCAAACCTGTTGATCAATCATTACAAGCAGCACTTGGACCTGTACCCGATCTGCGTCTCGAAGAACGCCCTGCAAGTGCGGACATCCAGCAGGAAAAAGCGTGGCTCACCGAAAAAAGTCCCGGGCTTCCCCACCTGGCTATTGTCGTGATTCATCCCAACGCCGTCACCCCCACCGCCGGGGAAGTGGGTTACGGAACGTATGATCTGTATGTTCCGTCGAACGTCGATGATCGCGCAGACGGCGAGATTCAGCAAAGCCTTCGCGAAGCGCTCATTAACGCTCGCGGCGAGGCACAATCGCTTAACCGCGCGAAAATCAACGCGCTCATTCAGGTGCCTCGCGTTCGGTCTGTTACAGTGACTGAGGGTAACGAACGGCAGACCGTCCGTGGGTTCAACATCTTCCTGCCCGTCTCCGTGGCCGCATTGTTGTTTATTGGCGTCATGACGGGCGGTCAGGCACTCCTGACATCGACGGTCGAAGAAAAGTCGAACCGCGTCATCGAAGTTCTGCTGTCTGCGGTCTCTCCCATGGAGCTGATGGCTGGAAAGCTGATCGGGCAAATGGCCGTCAGCCTGCTGGTGCTCGCGCTCTACATCGCTATGGGTCTTACGGTGCTGACGTCCCTGTCCCTCTTCGGGCTCTTTAATCCGTGGTTGATTTTCTATGTACTCGTCTTTTTCATCATCATGTACCTGGTCTTTGGTTCGCTGATGATGGCGATCGGTGCTTCGGTGAACGAAATGCGGGAGGCCCAGGGATTAATGATGCCTCTCATGCTCATCTTGATGGTTCCGTGGATTCTCTGGTTTCCGATCTCGAGGAACCCGGACTCTCTTTCCAGCATCGCACTGAGCTTCCTGCCTCCTGTAAATACATTTGCCATGCTTCTTCGAATGGCCTCGAATACACCGCCGCCCTGGTGGCAGGTGTGGCTGTCGATCATGATCGGCGTCGCATCGGTATTCGCCGCAATCTGGTTCGCGGCGAAGGTCTTTCGCATCGGCTTGCTGATGTATGGCAAGCCCCCCAACCTTGCCACGCTGATTCGCTGGGCGCGATCCGCCTGACGCGCCGGACAGGAGGCCTATGTCCAGACTTATTCAACTCGCAGCCGGTCTGATCATTCTTGGAGTCACTCTATGGCCTCTGGAACGGCTGTTTCCTTCGGTGCGGGACAAGAAGATCTTTAGAAAGGGTTTTCGTGTCGATCTCATTTACTGGTTTTTCACGCCGACAATAACCGCGGGATTCACCTTTGGCGTTACTGTGGTAACCGCGATTGCCATCATTCTCATTTCCGGCGGAGACATCGGCGCGGCAAACCTGGCCACAGGGCGTGCGCCGATCTCATACTTTCCACAGGTTCTGCAATACCTGACAGCGCTAGTGGCGGCGGATTTTGCTGGCTACTGGGCGCATCGCGCGTTCCACCAGGGAACGCTCTGGGACTTTCACGCAGTCCACCACGCATCGGAGGATCTGGACTGGTTATCCGCCGTAAGGTTGCACCCAGTCAATCAAGCACTGGGGCAAGTGATCATTGTGGCGCCGCTCGCACTTCTGGGATTCAATCTCCAGATTCTGGGCACAACATCAGGGCTGCTGACATTCTGGGCGATCTTTGTTCACTCCAATGTGCGGTGGACGTTCGGTCCGCTGCGATACATCATCGCAACCCCGGCGTTTCATCGTTGGCACCACACCAGCCAGGCGGAAGGACTCGATAAAAATTTCGGCGGACTGTTTCTGTTCTGGGACCGCCTATTCGGAACGCTCTACCTTCCCGCGGCACAAGCGCAACGCTTCGGCCTCTTTGACGAAAAGATGCCGGAGTCTTTCGTGCGCCAGCTGATGTGGCCATTTATGAAGAGGCAAATGCCGTCCTGAGCCGCACTATAATCCGTGTGTGAGTTCTTCCTCCGTCCAGCGCCAGACGATGTCTGCCTACTACGCGTGGCAGTCCCGAATCTATGATGCAACCCGATGGGCATTTCTCTTCGGCCGCGATACTGTCCTCGATGACCTTCAGTTGAAGCCCGGCGACCGTGTCGTGGAAGTCGGCTGCGGAACCGGTCGTAATCTCCAGGGCATCGTCAATCGCATTGGAACTGGCGGACAAGTCTACGCGGTCGACTGCGCCAAACCGATGCTCGAGCGATGTGGCGAGCGTATTCGAAGTAAAGGCTGGCAGAATGTCCAGCTCATCGATCAAGAATACGGCGCAACACCCGTGAGCGAGGGCTCCGCTGACGTTGTCCTGATGTCCTACTCGCTCTCGATGATTCCGGACTGGGAACGCGTCGTAAATTGCGCTGCACGGGAACTGAAAGCCAAAGGCCGAATAGGCGTTGTCGATTTTTGTTTGGGGAATGGCGCAACCGCGGTCGCAGGATTCGAGCAATGGATGACACGCAATCATGTGTCGATCAATCGTCCCTACATCGAAAAATTGTCGAGCGTCTTCCACCCGTTGCTGTGCGCCACGCGGAAAGCATTTGCCGGACTGTGGTCGTACTATGAGTTCGTGGGCGAACGCCGTTGAACCAGCGCGAGCAATTGTCTTCGCTGTATCCCTCGCCCAACTGTGATGCCAGACCTGAAGGCACGGTTGTCGATACGATCGTCCTGCACGCAACAGTGTTCAATACCTTGCAGGAAGTCATCGAGAAATTTGCGGATCCGCATAGCCGGGTTTCGGCGCACTACACGATTGATCGCGATGGAACGCTGGCATCCCACGTGCCGGAGAGCCTGCGCGCGTGGCATGCCGGGCAGTCGAGAATGAAAGATGGCCGGGAAGAGGTGAACGACTTCTCGATCGGAATAGAGCTTGTGAACCTGAACAATGGTGAGGACCCGTTTCCGGAAGAGCAAATCCAGGCGATGCGGCGTCTCGCGAAGACCATCATTTCGCGTCATCCGATTCGTCATATCGTGATGCACTACGAATGCGCAGACCCGCCCGGCCGCAAATCCGATCCGGCCGGCTTTGATAAAAGCTGGATTGCAGGATTGCTAGGGAATTAGGGGACGGACTACTCAACCCCCAAACTCCTGCGCGAAACCGTTGATGTGCACGCGACTTTCGCGCAGGAGTTTGGGGGTTGAGTAGTCCGTCCCCTAATTCCTCTCTTACGGTTTCGTCTCGGTGCCGGTATACGCGAAGTCGACGCTTACGGTGCCGCCGGCCGTGACTTTTACGGATTTCTTCAGTGGCCCAAATCGTTCGTGCCACGCATCAATGGTGTACGTTCCGGCAGGAACATTTTTGATCTCAAAGGTGCCGGTCTCGTCGCTAACGGCGAAGTATGGATTTGTCACGACGCCGACGTACGCGGTCATCCAGCGATGAACATCGCAACCGATGCGCATCATGACCTCTTCATTCTTCATCTTGAAGGAATCCACAACGCCGGCTTTGGCCTGGCCGAAGTTGAACTGATTGTCGTGATTCGACACGCTGTGCACGTTGTGCAGCAGATTGTCGTCATTGCGAATCTCCAGAGTTTGACCGACCCTCACTCCCAAAACCCGAGGGGAGTACACGCAGTTGCGCTGGTCGATTGTGACTGGAGTCTTGGGAACTGGAGTCGCTGGAAATGTGCCCTCCAGTCTGACGAAAACGTTCGCTAAACTTCCGTCGGCCGTTGCTTTGACGACTTCCTGGATGACCTGCTTTCCCTTATTCATTTCGGAGCACTTTGGATCGACGCCCATCCGAATCAAAGAATTGCCGGGAGCTTTCCCGGTCAAATGAACGCGTCCCTTTATCGTGCCACCCGTAGATTGCAGGACGGGTGGAGAACTTGCGCTCCCCACTTCCAGGTTTACAGCCGCAAGAACAACTGCGAATAAAGGAACCATCAGTCCCTTCATAAGCAACCTCCTTTAATTGTGATTGCGGCTACTTCTTTCCTTCCGTCGCTGGGGCCGGCTCAGTCTTTGCAGACGGCTCGCCCTGCGCGGGTTGCTTGAAGGCGGGATCGTTCGGATACCAGTACACCTTGTGACAGTTCTCGCACCGTGTGTCGAGATCGCCTCCGGCTCTGAGCATGTCCTGAACGTTCCGGTCGTCCACAGCCTTTAGCTGCTCAATCGCAGTCTGCTGAAATTCCTTAGCGAGTTTGAGGAATTGCGGGCGATCCTTGTTGATGAGCTCTTCAATCTGTTCCGGTCCCAATTCAACTTCCGGATTTTCGGCTTTCTCACCAGCTTTGGCGACTCTCCGCCCGGGCATCACGAGAAGATTCGCAGCTTCCACAAGAAGAATCGCCCTTCGGCGCTCTTCCTTCCATTCCTCATCGTTCTGGGGACGCTTATCATGGACGCCCGCCGCATCGACCTCGGTACCGAGCGATTCCCAAATGTAATCCGCTGACGGATCAACCGCAGAATCCATGATGTCTTTGATCGTTGCGACCAGGTTGTAATCGGACGCAGCCGGAGCAGGTGCAGCGCACGAAGCGAGGAGACAAATCGCAGTAAACAGTAGAAAAATTATCAGGAATTTTCGCATATTCAGATCCTTTCTATGGGGGCCATCCTACATCCAAGTGTGAAATCTTTTAGGCCAGAAATTCTGAAGTTTTCGTCAGATTGCAGGGGGCGACCCCGCCAGGAACTCTGCATCGCTGCCGTCATCAAAAAATAACTGAAGATGCTTCGCGTTTAGCCGGAACTGTCGAAGGCCACGGCAGACCTCCCCGGCAAGAGTTTCGTCCGCCGATGGCCGCGCCCACCGCTCACTTCTTGCCTTGTGCACGAACTGGAGAAAGCTGCCATCCCGAAAGAAGAGGCTGGCTTCGGTGAACTCCGCGTTCGCAATGTAATCGCTCACGTTACCAAGGGCAAGTTCGGAGAGTGTCAAGGAAGATCCCCCTCATCTTCTGTTAGAATTGTTGTGCAATGGTTCTCGGATTACTTACGACTTCCCTATTGTCCATCGTTTGCTTCGGCATTTCCGTCTATCTTGGCTTCACGATGGCGGAGCCTGTAAATCTGCAACGACATATCCTTTTCGGGCTCTTCGCAACCTTTCTTGTCACACTGTCGCAAAGCATGACGATGTTCTACTTCATCGGTACCGGCAAGCAAGTTAAGGATCTGGTCATCAGTCACTCGATTACTGAAGGTTTCGTTCAACGCACGAAGGTGTTCAAAGCTCGCGTTTTCCCGCCAGCGCTCTGGGCGATGGTTTTCACGATGGCGGCAATGATCCTGGGCGGGGGTGTTCACACGAAACTAATCCCTCCCTGGATACATCTCGGCCTCGCAATGGCGGCGTTGTTCTTCAATGTCCAGGCTTTCATCCGCGAAGCGAAGTACATGATCGAGCACAGCGTTCTGATGCAGGAGCTCGAGAAGCGGCTCCAATCGACTTCGACGGTCGAATGACCGCCAATGGGCAGCCTTTGGCATCCGCTCGTTTATCCCAGCCGTCTGACGTTCCCGCCTGAAATCTCTGCCGAAGACGTTCAAGCGTTTATCGAATCCCGCAGCCGGGAGCACGCTGGCAAACTGGAGGACGAGTTTGCAGCGCGCGCGCTCACGCTGGGAATTGAGAGTGGAATCGTGCTCGATGTCGGCACCCGGGCCGGCTTGATCGCACTGAAGATCATCTGGCAAAACGAGAACCTCGTTGCGATGGGGCTCGATACTGCGGGGCCGCTGGTCGAACGCGCTCGCGCCACCGCAACGGCGTGGGAACTTAACGAGCGAGCAGTCTTTCAAGTCGGGGACCCTCGAAGTATGCGCTTCAAGAACGGGTACTTCGATCTCATCGTTTCCGACTGTTCCCTGCACCGTTTTGATAATGTTGTCGAGGTCCTTCGGGAAATCGGCCGCGTTCTCAAGCCGAAGGGGGCAATCCTGATTCGCGACTACAGCAGGCCGAACCGTTTGAAAATGATTGGAAGGATCCAGCAGCATACGGAAATCCTGGGCGATGCCATGCGTCCACAGCTGGAGCAGGCGATTCAGTCCGCCTACACACCTGACGAGATCCGGCAAGCTGTCAGAGAATCCGGCGTGACCGGCATGCGCGTCGACGACAACGACCCGGATTTCTTCGTTATCGAACGCCCTGGAGAAACCGATCCCGGTTCCTGGGTCACGGTTCGCGAGCAGTATCGCTGATGGAAAAAATTGTCGTCATCGGAGGTAATGCCGCTGGCCTGAGCGCCGCGTCTCGCGCGAAGCGAATCGACTCCCGTCTCGACATTACTGTTCTTGAAAAGCTTCCCCACATTGCCTACAGCACCTGCGGCCTTCCTTATTTGCTGGCGAAAATCGTCTCGGCAGATCAGCTGATCTCCTACTCCCCGCAAGCTTTCGAGAACGAACGAGGGATCAAGGTGCGCAGCCTCGTTGAGGTGAAGGCGATCGTTCCCGCGCGAAAACGCGTGGAAGCAGTAAATGTCGAAACCGCCGAAAAAATGGAGTTCGGATTTGACCGGTTGCTCATTGCAACGGGTGTGAAGGCGCGGGTCCCGGATATTCCAGGAACTAATCTGAAAAATGTCTTCAGCGTCATCAGTCTCCAGGACGCGTTGAGGATCCAGGAACCGTTAGCTGCCGCAACACGTGTTGCCGTCATCGGCGCCGGATATGCAGGCCTCGAGTTCGCCGAGAGCCTTCGGGCGCTTGGAAAAACCGTGACGATGTTTGAGCGCGAGCGCCACGTCATGCCAGGCGTGGATCCCGACATGGCGAAGATCATTGAGTATGAACTGCGCCGGTTTGGCGTTGAGGTATTCACGACAGCCAACGTCCTTGCCCTTGTCGGGTCGGATGGGCACGTCACCGGCGTCAAGTCCGCAACGGGCCTGGGAATTACTCCTGCAGATGTCGTCCTGCTCGACACCGGTGTGCAGCCGAATACGGACCTGCTGCAGGACACCGGAATCCAGCTGGGCATCACAGGCGGCATCGCGGTCGACGATTACATGGAAACCACTGTGCCCGGTGTCTTTGCGGCCGGGAACTGCGTTGAGGGCCTTTGCGCAATCCGACGGCGGCCGGTGCTAAGCGCGATTGGGACGGTCGCAGCCAAACAGGGACGGGTAGCCGGGGAAAACCTGGCCGGGAGGCGGTCGAAGTTCAATGGCAGCATCGGCACAAGTGTATTAAAAGTCTTTGAGTTAGGGGTGGCCAGGACAGGCCTGAGCTCCCAGGAAGCCTCCGCCGAGCGCATTGCTTTTGTTTCCGCCCGAATCGAAGCGGACGATCGCGCGTCTTATTATCCAGGCGCCCGTAAAGTATGGATCAAACTGATCGTCGATCGGGATAGCCGGAAGCTCATCGGGGCCCAGGCTGTCGGTTACGGCGATGTCTCGAAGCGGATCGACGTCGCGGCTACGGCCATATCCTCCGGAATGACGATTGACAGTGTCGCTCAGCTTGATCTGGCTTATTCGCCTCCCTATGGAAGTCTTTGGGATCCTTTGCTGGTGGCCGCGCACGCGGTTCTGCGGATGGTTCGTTAGGACAATTTTGCGTTGTATGGCGACGTGCTAACATAGCAGCCGATTTGCTCTTTGTAGAGGAGTCTTAGAATGATTCGATTTCGAACCCTGCCAGTGGTCCTCCTGTTCAGCATGGTTTCTTCCGCCCTCGCTGCAAACCCTGAACTCTCGAGCGGCGGCCTTGAACAACGCATCAACTTTTGGAAGAAGGTCTACACGCAGTACGGCGAGAACGACCTTATCATTCACGATCTTTTCCACGTGAATCTGATCTATGGCGTAGCATCCGACGACAATGTCAATTCCCAGGTTGCGGCCGTAAGAGCCACGCTGCGCGAGATGCGCGCGGCACTCGACACTCCTGAGGCATTCAGTCCTGAAGCCAAGCAAATCGCAGAATCGATAGCTGCACAGGGATTGCAGCTGACCGACGCCCTCCTTGCGGATCTGCTGGATAACGTCCACACGCAGCGAGGCATTAAGGAACGGTTTCGCGACGGGATCGTTCGCTCGGGCCGTCACGTTGAGGGATTCCGCGAAACTTTAAAGCAAGCCGGCGTTCCTGAGGAACTGGCCCTCCTTCCGCTCGTCGAATCGTCCTTCGAGAATGCTCGGTCCAAGGCAGGCGCGGTTGGGATATGGCAATTCACAAGGGGAACCGGCAGGCTCTACCTGAAGATCAACAACAAGGTGGATGAAAGGCTGGATCCTTCAAAAGCGACCAGTGCAGCAGCTCGCCTGCTTCGTGATAACTACGACGCGCTCGGCAGCTGGCCGTTGGCAATTACAGCCTATAACCACGGACGTGGGGGAATGCAGCGCGCCCAACAGGCGCATGGTTCGGATTTGAGTACCATCATTAAGGACTATCGAGGTCCTGTGTTCGGTTACGCCTCGATGAACTTTTACTCGGAGTTCCTGGCTGCTGTTGAGGTCTATGGCACCTATGCGAACTATTTCGGAGAGCTCGTTCTGGAGAAACCGAATTCAACTCCGGTGAAGGTTGCTGCTGCTGCTAAAGCGCCAACCACTTCCACTCCTTCAAAAGCGAAGACAACCACAGCTGCGAGCAAGTACCAGGTTAAAAAGGGAGACACCCTCTGGGAAGTTGCTCAACGCTTCGGCACCTCGATTCGCTCTCTGATGGAGCTGAACAAGCTGAACGAGTCCGCAATCTATGCGGGCCAGATTTTGTTGGTAAAGTAGCAAAAGCTCCACACATCATCACTGCCGAGGCGAAAGCCCGCGGGGCTTTGAAGAAATCTCCGCCGATGCATTCGCGTTTGCAGGAATCGTATTTCAATGCACGGCCTCAATCTGCCTCCGCACTTCCAGTAAGCGTTCGCGAAGCTGGGCAGTCCTCGGTTGATCTTAAACCTCCAGACGAGACACCGTCTCGTTGGCGCACCAATGCAAAAGGGCCCGCAGTTTCCTGCGGGCCCTTGAATTAATTTCGACTTACCCGGGTTAGAAGAGCTGACCGAGGTTTGTCTGGATGCTAAGTCTGATGGTGCGTCCCTGACCGCCGCCGGTGATCTGACCGAAATACTGAGAGGACAACACACCGCTGACGTTGGTGCGAACAGTACTGTTGAACAGATTGGTCACGCGGACGCTGACTTGAATCTGTCGAGCCGTGCTATTGCCGCGACCGCCACCGCCGCCGCCAAAGCCGCCGCCACAGCCACCACCACCGAATCCGCCGCCACCACGCTGAGGTTCTCCGTAGTCGTTGGACGGAGTTGGCCGTCTGGCACCGCCAGGAAGAGGAATGGTCTTCGTCACGGTCATACCGATAACGTTAAAGGAACTGGGGCCGGTTTCACTGTTTCGACCGAGGCCGAATGGACGGTCATTGTTGTTGCCGTCTCCGTTCAGGTCGTATCCCGTGGTAATCGTGTACGGACGACCTGAATTCCAACCAAGGCCCGTGAACGAGAAGCGAAGTCTCCATGGCACTTCGAGGTTAAGGCTGCCGGTGACGCGATGACGCTGATCTGAACTGGAGCGGCCCCATTCCGACGCCAGATCATAGTTGTTCTGTGGTGTGCCGTTGTTATCATCGGCCCAGTTCATGTTCCAGGAGACGGTGCCGCCGACCACAACCTTGTGCCACAGAATTCTCTTATTATTGGTCCTGTACTGAATCGAGACGTTCTTGGTGAGCGAGACACCGCTGGATTCCATCTGACTGACGGTGCCGAATGTTGGATCGGGGCGCATGGCGTCAACGATTGCGCGACCCTCGGCACGAACCGCCGCCTGCAGCACCGGATCACTGGATCTGAAGTTCAGCTTGTTGAATGTGTCCTGATCGAGAGGAGTTCCCGGGTACGGTGCATTGATGTTTCGGTTTCGCTGCTGATGCACACCCCGGCTGACCTGGAAATTGAAACTCAGTCGATGGCCCTTGGGCAGGCTCTGATCGACGCTGAAGGAGGGCTGAATCGTATATCCCGAAGCATAATCTTCGGCTCGAATCCTAAGGGTCGTGGCGGTTGTCGGCGCGTTGCTAGCGATCGACGCCAACGTCGAGGGGTCCGGTAGTGGATATGTGGGATTCAGAACCTGGAATTCGGTCTGACTGTTCGCACCATTGCTGCGAAGGAGCGTTTCCCAGTTCCCCATGCTGAAGGTCTGGTAATTCATCCTCCCACCGACACGCACCACCGTCTGCCAGTTCTGCTTCGTGTTCAGCTGATAGGAAAGGCCGAGCGTTGGCGCGATGTTGTTGTAGTCGTTCAGGTGTTGCTGGGCCTGGTAACGAGCGCCGAAGGACAGCTGGGCACGGGGCATCAATCGCCACTCACCCTGGATATAAGCAGCGTACTCCGACTGCCGGACATCGAGTACGGGGTTCCCCGTCGTTATATTGAACTGCGAGGCAACGCCGGAGATGGGAACCGGTTGTCCGTTGATCCGCTTGCCGAACTCGTCGACGAGATCGCAATCCGAATTACCATGCAGGATACCCGTGCCGGGTTGGACGCAATACGTCGGAGTAACGCCGAGCTCCGTAGCTTCGTCCACATAGTCCTTGGTGATCTGGCATTGGGAACCGATATATCCCTCCGCCACGCAGTAATCGTGAATGCTGCCAAAACGGTACGTTCCGAGGTAGTTGTTTCGGGAATCGCTATGGGTCTTGTGAATGTTCGCCTCACCCGCCATGGTCAAAGTCAGGGTTTTCTTTGCCTGCCAGCGTACCGTGTCACCGATCAGGAAATCCCGTGCGTCACTCGAATTCCTGGTTGGAGCACCGCCGCCATTGAACGCATCCTGCACGTTAACCGCGACAGCATCTGTAACGGGAAGCGTCTTCGCGCTGTTATTGCGCATCTGGAATCGCAGTTCATTCCGTAACGTCGTCTTCAGATTGGCGGTTTCCGTCATCTGAATCGTCCAGTTGTGCGACTTGGCGTTGGTGGCCCGCTCCGGCAGTGTGAAGCCGCCGACGCCGCCATTGTCGGTCTTGCTGTCGGTGTAACTGAAATTCGACGTTAGTGTGTGGACCTTGTTGATCGTGAGGGTAGGTCCGAAACGGAACGTGCGGTCTCGCCGGATTCTTGATATCCCGACGTTTACCGGACCATTTATATAGATGGCGCGAATCGCGTTCCCTTCACTGTCGCTCTCGTTATTCTGAATGCCGATTGTTGCCGTAATTCGACCCGGCATAATAGGTCCGCGCAGTTGAGCATCGAAATTTCTGGTCTGCGAAGCAGGCTTACGATTTGTCAGAGGCGCTGCAGCGTTCAGAGATTCATCACCAAAATTGAACCCAACGTTGCCGGTCCAGAAACCAGTCCCGGGGCGCGTCACGATTTCAATGCGCGGGCCGCTGCCGGCGCCGCCCGCATCAAACGAGGTGTTGACGATTCGGATTTCGGCAATCTCGTTGCGGTTGGGTAAATACGAATTTGCGAAGCCATCGGTAAGAATCTGCAGATCGCCGCCAATAATGCCGCGCTGCGCCGCGAGTTCTTCAAGGTAAGCGAGGAGGTCTTCTTCGTTATCCGGAAGGTCCAGAAGAGCGTCTCCCGTCAGGGTATCGGTCGTGAGACTGTTGCTTGTATCCACGCCCACTTCGTTCGAATTACCCGCGACTTCGATAACCTGTTCGAACGTCTTAACCGTTAGCGTCACAGCAAGCGGCTGCATCGTCGCGGTGGCCTTCACTGCCTGTTTGAAGGTGTTAAAGTCGGGAGCGGAAACTTCAATGTAATAGTCGCCCGAGGGTACTTCGAGATCGAAGTCTCCGTTGTTGTCCGTAGCGCCTTCTTTGACTGCTGCGGTACCCGCCTTCGGCTCCGCTGTTCCCTTGAAGACCTTCACCGTAGTGGCCGCCATAGGGAGGTTCGTGGAATCCAGAACTTTGCCCTTCAGGTGCATCGTCGCACCGGCCTGGTTGTTATTCTGAGCACCCAGGACGGTCACCGTGACCATCAGGCACAAGATCAAGAAAGATAAGAACTTTTGCATCCAGGGACCTCCCGATTAACTAATAGCACTTACGTCCCGTCAGTTACGGGAGTTACTAACGCAGCAGCCATTTAACATTTTTTTACAAGGCTGGGACTCTGCACCTATCCCATTCATTCAATGCGACTTAGGCAGATTTAAGTCAGACCGTTTCGTGCCGCCTGAATCGTGCAATCGATGTCATCCGTCGTGTGGGCTGCAGAAATAAATGCGGCCTCGAACTGGGAAGGAGCCAGGTACACCCCTTGTCGAAGCATCGAATGGAAGTGCTTATTGAATCGTTCGGTACTGGAGGTCTTTGCCGTGTCGAAGTCTACAACTTCGCTCCCAGTAAAGAAGACGGTAAACATAGAGCCGACACGATTTACGCGTACCCCCGGCAGGGCCAGACCCGCTTCGAGGCGCGCCCCAAGCATCTCAAGTCTCGGATAGGGATTTTCCTTTTGGATTCTTTGCAATGTAGCCAGGCCCGCAGCCACGGCAAGCGGGTTTCCGGAAAGTGTCCCTGCCTGATAGACCGGGCCTGACGGTGCCACGCGATCCATAATTTCGGATTTTCCGCCATAAGCTCCGACGGGCAATCCTCCGCCAATGACTTTTCCCAGCGTGGTCAGATCCGGCCGCACCCGATAGAGTTCCTGCGCTCCTCCCGCAGCGACGCGGAAGCCGGTCATCACCTCGTCAAACAGCAACAGCGCTCGGTGACGCGAAGTGACCTCGCGCAGCATCTGAAGATAGCCTGGCCGAGGGGGTACGCAACCCATATTGCCTACGATGGGTTCGACAATGACGCAAGCGATTTCTGAACCATGGGCTGCAAACTCGCGCTCGATCGCGTCCGTATCGTTGAATGGCAGGACAGTTGTTAACGCAGCAAGTGACTGTGGCACACCCGGACTATCGGGTAGCCCCAGTGTTGCAACGCCCGAACCCGCTTTCACAAGCAGGCTGTCGCCATGACCGTGATAGCACCCATCGAACTTGATAATCCGCTCGCGCCCCGTGAAGCCGCGCGCGAGTCTGATTGCCGCCATCGTGGCTTCGGTCCCCGAGTTGACCAGCCGGACCTTCTCAACGGAGGGCACAAGCTTGCAAATCAATTCGGCCAATTCAACTTCGCGCTCAGTCGGGGCTCCAAACGATGTTCCTGTTTTGAGCACTTCTTCCAGAGCGATAAGCACTTCCGGCGACCGATGTCCAAACAGCAATGGTCCCCATGAACCGACATAGTCGATATATTCGCGGCCATCGACATCCCAAATTCGAGCGCCATCGCCGCGTTCGATGAATAGAGGCTTCCCGCCAACAGACCGGAAAGCGCGAACGGGAGAGTTCACGCCGCCAGGGATGCGGTCCAGCGCGCGTGCGAATAGCTGTTCAGAACGGCTCATAATCCTCTGGCCAACTCAAGGGCGTAGTAGGTGATGATGATGTCCGCACCGGCGCGCTTGATAGCGGTCGTGGTTTCCAGAATGGTGCGTTCACGATCAATCCAGCCGTTGCGGGATGCCGCCTCAATCATGGAATACTCCCCGCTGACTTGATACGCGGCAAGAGGCACAGTGAACAGCCGCCTTGCCCTGGCAATCACATCGAGATAGGCGAGAGCCGGCTTCACCATGACGATGTCCGCGCCTTCCTGAATATCCGTTGCGATTTCCTTCAATGCCTCCCGGGCATTCGGTGGATCCATCTGATAACTCCGCCGATCGCCAAACTGCGGAGCGGAATCGGCCGCTTCTCGGAAAGGCCCATAGAAAGCCGACGCATACTTTGCGGAATACGCCATGATCGGCGTATTCGAAAACCCCTCATGATCGAGCGCGCTCCGAATAGCAGCGACGCGGCCGTCCATCATGTCCGACGGCGCAACCATGTCAGCTCCGGCACGAGCGTGGCTCACTCCAATGTCTGCGAGCAGCTTTAACGTGCTGTCGTTTTCAACGTCCCGGTGTTTGATTACGCCGCAATGGCCATGCGAGGTGTATTCGCACAGGCAGATGTCTGTGATGAGCAAAAGATTCTTAACGTTCTGCCGGAGGGCGCGCAATGTTTCCTGGATGATGCCGCCCTCAGCATAGGCACCGCTGCCCACTTCGTCCTTTTCCTCCGGCAGGCCGAACAACAGTAAGCCGCCGACACCGAGTTTTTCAGTTTCGCGCGCTGTTTCGACAGCTTCGTCAATCGACATCGTAAACTGCCCCGGCATTGTGGAGATTTCCTTCTTAAAGCTCTTCCCGGTGCCGACAAAGATCGGATAAATCATGCTGTCGGGCGAGAGTCTTGCTTCGCGGACCAAATTCCTGAGCGCCTGTGTGCGCCGCAGCCGCCTGGGCCTGTGAGTGGGAAATGGCATTTAGAAAAGTCTTTCCTGAGGGCGCAATGTTCCAATAAAGCCGAGGTTCTTCAACGAGAGGGAAGCCCGCCATCCGAACTCCCTTCGAGCGCCGAGAGCATACTTCGTAACTTCGAAGCCTAACCCAAAGCAGTCGGCATTATAGCCAACCTGTGAGGTCGCTCCCTGGAAATGTGAATGAAAGATATCGTAAGAAAAGCTGACGCCGGCACTCAGACCCGGGCTCGTGTGTGAGCCGTAAGTCACCAGAGTGCGCAACTGGTTGCTCGGGGCCTGAATCTCGCTCCGCTTGTTGAAAAAATATCCAACGCTGCTGTTAAACCGGCCTCGCGCTACGTTGCCAAGAATGCCGGCAGCTCGGAACTCTTCGCGTTTCGTATCGTAGTCGACCTGGATATCTGTAGATGTCGAAGGCGTTGTGGCGATCTTCACGGTCGATACGATCGGTGAAAAACGACGCGGTTCCCCCTCCGCGAACGCAAAACCAGTCAAATCCATAAGGGGCTCCAGCGTATTCCGCCGGCCTGCAGCCAAAGCACCTCCGAATGTGGGATCGAAATACATCTTTTGAGCGATTCGCCAGGTGAGGAATTCGCGGTTGCTGAAGAAGCGATTGGTGATGCCGTATTCGATTTCATTCGTGCTCGCGATGAGATCGCTTTCATCCACAATGATTGTTTCTCGAAAATCGTTAACGCCGGTGACGTATCGATACTGGATGGTGGGCTCTATGAGATGTCTCCAGCTTCCAAAGCTCCTCTCCAATTGAGGGCCCACGATCCTCATCGTGTAGTCAAAAACGCTCCGGTTCAGTGCTGTTTGATCAACCTCAGGCTCAAGCGAGTGCGAATAGAGGGTCTCGCGAACTCCAATCTCGTGACTCCAGGTGAGCAGACTCGACCTGAGCACAGGAATTTCAATCGAGGGATGAAGATCCAGACGTTGCATCAGCGGAGGCGTGCTGATTTCACTATCTCGCCTTGACGTTCCGGCCACGCCGCCTTCAAAGCTCAGGTACACGGGAATCCTGCCCCCGATATCGTTCGTGGCAAGCTGCAGATCGACTGCCGGGAACTTTCGAAGCATCGTACCTGGCGCTTCCTGGTAAAAAACCCCGGTGCGCCCATAAAGGAAGTTGGTGCTCCAGCGCGTTCCGTTGCGGGTGAGAAAACCCACCGACTGTTCAATCGGCGATGAGATCACGTTAAAGCCCTGCTCGTAGATCTGCCGGAATTCGAATCCACTGGTGATGTCTGCATTTATGACACCCCTCCAGTTGTCCCCAAAGCTTGAAACTGTCCGTATGTGCGTGCGATACCCACCCACCTCTTTTGTCTTGTCCTGGCCCTGGTTGTCCCGGCCAGGCGCAAACAGCGTGTTCACTTCGATGCTTGTGGCCGCACTCGGAAGACCGCGAAAGTCGATGTTGCCCGTGATTCCCTGTTCGGTGAAATACTCCCCCGTCAAGGTCACGTCGTAGCTTCGGCCCAACACCCAATAGAAGGATTCGCGGATACTTCTTCCTTTCGTTGACGACCCTGCGATCGACGGTATCAGGAAACCCGAAGAACGCTCTTTTGAAGTGGTGGGTACGCTGACTTTTGGAAAGTAGAAAACGGGAACATTCCGAAATCGGAGCGCCATGCCCCTCCCCGTGAAATTCTCACCTGGCGTGACTACCGCTTCACGCCATGTGAAATGCCACGTGGGACAATCGCCGGCACAGGCGGTCGCTCGGGGCTTCTTGAAATACCACTTTCCATCCACCATCCGTTCGGATTCACCGGCAATCAAGTACCAGCCCTCTATCTGGCCGCTCGCATCGGAAATCGTGCCGCTCCTTGTCTCGGTGTTCAGCGAGAGCATTCCACCTTTGAGGTCCTCCGAACCTCGCTGAAAGTGAACTCTGTCCCCTGCGGTCAATTCCCTGGTTTCGAGGTTGTAGAGCATCCAATCAGACTCAATACGCATGTTCAGGTAGGTAACAACTGCGCCTCCGTCACATCGCAAGACCTTCTCTCCGGGCTCCGTCGCCACCTCCTTCGGTTCTCCACCGCCACAGGCGATGTGCATTTGTTCCTGCTGAGAAAAGAAAAAAAGGGGTAGTGCCAAAGCAAGCGAAGGAAGCAGCATGTCGCCTGCGAGTATGACACAGAAGACCGTGGTAGAATCTCGCGTGGTATGGATCGAAAATTAAGGCGAACGATCATCGATATCTCGCAGGATCAGCCTGGACTGGATTTCGACGAGGCTGCGCTTTCCCTGCCTTTCACATTCCCTGAGTATCAACGCGGCCTGCTTTCCATGCGACTGCTCGCCGATCTCACCGACATCGGAATCGTCGCCGCCGTTTATCTCCTCTTCATTGCGGTCACGTACTTCCAGATGCCCGCGGGCGCAAGCGTGGACAGGCGGATCGTTGGCGTCTACATTGCCGGTTTCCTCTTGCTGCTGGGAATCTATTTCCTGCTGTTTATGTTGAGCGCCAGCCAGACGCCCGGAATGAAGACACGTCAACTTCACGCGGTGAATCGTGAAGGTGGCCCGCTGGAACCGAAGACGGCGTGCGTGCGCGGTTTTGGATACTTCATTTCGATCGTGCCGCTGATGCTGGGCTTCGTCTGGGCCCTCATCGATCCGGAACATCTCACATGGGCGGACAAAGTTTCCGGAACCTATCTGAAGAAGCTTTAGAATAACGTCATGGAAAACTTGGCGCTCATCGCACTTGCGGAGAGCCTGAGGCCTGCCCTCGACGGTTGCATTATCCGTCGTGTTGTCCAGCATCAACCCAACGGCTTCATTCTGCAGACACGGTCGGCGAAGTTGCCCGACTTGAAACTCATCGTGGATGCTCGTAACCCCGCGTTCTATCCCTCGGAAGCGAAACCACCGATTGAGAGTCCGAATTCCGATTTCCTCATGATTCTGCGGAAGCATTTCACTTCTGCAGAACTCGTTGACTTTCGGAAATCGCTCTCGGAGCGCGTCATCGAACTCGTTTTCCGCACCGCGGTACCTTCGAGGGAATTGGAAACGATGTCGCTGCTTTTGGAACTCATCCCGAACGCACCCAACATCGTGCTCCTCGATGGCGAACGGCGGGTTCTCTCCTCATTCTTTTCGATCACACCCCAGCACGGCATCTCCGAATTTGAAACCTACTCGTTCCCTCGGTCAGGCAACAAAATCGAACTGGAAAGAGTTTTAGCTGAGCAAGTTCCTGAACTTGAGGAGCCGGGTAGAACGGGAGCGTGGGTTGTCGCGAACGTCGCCGGACTGGGCCCGGTCTTCGCCGAAGAGATTGTTTACCGGCATCGAAAGAGCGGACGAATGCTCGTCGAAGAGATCCGCAGCATGGTCCAACAGGTTCAGGCACCTTCGCATGCCGCGCGAATCTACACGGAGAAACCCCTTGGTCACATTCTTGAACAAAACGATCTGAGAGCGCTGGGAAAGGCGATCCTCAGTCCCGTCGAACTGCTGTCGCTCGAACGGACGCACAGTGCCCGCGAGTTTGGGAAAATCACCGACGCCGCACGCTTTTACTTCGATGAAGTTGAAAGTCGTACGCTGCTTGAACAGGCCAAACTGCCGCTGATTCGCGATCTGCGAACAGCGTCCAAACGCCTGTCTGAGCGCGAGAAAAGACTCACGCGCGAGCAAAGGCAAGCCGAAGACGCCGAACGGCTCGGGAAGGTCGCTCAACTGCTGACGTCCAGTGGCAAAAAGCTCGATCAGCGCTATGAAACCGTGACTGTCACGGATTACTTCACCGATCCGCCTCAGGAACTTCCTGTCACACTCGATCCGGCAATCACTCTCCGTGAAAACATTGACCGCATGTTCAAACGCCAGCAGAAGGCGGGGCGTGGAAAACAGATCGTGGCAAAGCAAATGGCCGACGTTCATGGCCGCGAAACCGCGATCGCGGAGCGCATTCGAAGATTGCAGACGATCAAAGACTGGGACACCTGGCTCGCCATCTCAGAACGCATCGCGGCGGAGCAGGTTCGGTTTGCAGCGCCACAGGAACGATCGGAGCAAAACACGCCACGACATCGGGCGCTTACCGTCGATGGTTTTGAGATCCTGATCGGACGCAACAGCCGCGAAAACGATACGCTGACCTTCCAGGTCGCCGGCCCGGATGACTTCTGGATTCACGTGGCCGACTACAGCGGATCGCACGTCATCGTTCGGAATCCGGCGAGAGCCAAAACTCTTCCGGAGAATGTCCTGACCAGAGCAGCCGAGCTTGCGGCGTACTTTTCACAAGCCCGGAACTCACCGAAGGTGGAAGTCCACTACACGCGCAGGAAATTTGTCAGCAAACCCCGGCGGGCGAAACCGGGGCTGGTCAAGCTTTCCGAATTCGGATCAATCCGTGTCGAGCCGAAGAATTGGTTCGAAGGCTGAAGACGCAGCAAATGGCGGCCTATCCCCGAGAGTTTTATGATATTGACGCTTTTGGCCGTTCCGGCGTGGAATATGGAAAAGGGCTGGCGAAGCAAAAGCCGAAAATCGTTCGATGAGACATCCCCGACGCCTATCGATACTGTTCTTGATTGGAGTGCTCGCTGCGGGCTCGACCGCTCTCGGGTATTACTACTATTTCGTCTACGAACCGCCGCTGGCCGCGGCCGAAGCCTTTATGCGTGCTATGGAAAACAAGGACAGTCAGGCTCTGCAGGAACTCGTCCTTGTCACTTCGGATCACGAGGCAGCATCACTGCGCGGCCCCATGCCGGCCGACATCAGCAGGCTTCTTGCTGAACCGTTCCATCGCGGCAGGATTCTGGACCAGGACCGTCAGACAGGCGCCTCTCAGAACTATAACTATCTGATTTATCGCGAGCCCGACGGTTCAATCTACAAGCTGATCGCCGCGGAAATGGGCCTGGAATACAAGATCGTCATCCCCGAGCGGCCGGCCTACCAGAAGACACCCTATCTCTGGGATTACAATTGGACGAATTGAAGAACGGTCATATATACTGAACACGTTCTTTGCCAGGAGGATTTATGAATCGCTTCGATTTGGCCGCCCAGGTCTTCGGTTTAAGACCGATGGAAATGGTGTTTATTGCTGTCATCATTCTCTTCTTTTTTGGAGCAAAGAGAATTCCAGAAATGGCCAAGGGAGTCGCGGACGGTATCAAAACGTTCAAGAAATCCATGAAGGATGACGACGACAAGGACAATTCCAAGTAGCGTGGAGACACGCAAAACCGGCTAACCGCTCAGAAAGTCGTAGACGAGAGCCAAGGGCAACCCCATCACGTTTGAATAACTCCCCGAAATTCTGGGAATGAAAACACTCGCAAACCCCTGAATCGCGTACGCTCCCGCTTTGTCCAGCACATTCTCTCGTTCGAGATAGTCTTCGATCTCCTGACGACTTAACTTCCTGAATGAAACGGAAGTCTTCTCCAATCCTTCCCGCACCACGCCATTAAGCTGGTTGATAACACAAACGGCAGTGAAGACCTCGTGGTCGCGCCCGGATAAACGGCTCAACATTCGGACCGCATCGGCTCGATCATGCGGCTTTCCCAGGATCTCTAAATCAATGGTGACCACGGTGTCCGCAGCCACTACGGTCGATTCCTTAACGCGGAAAGCAACCTCCCGCGCCTTGTCCCGTGCCACTCGAACGACGTAATCTTCCGGGGACTCTCCAAGCCTCGGGGTTTCGTCAGTGGCGGGTACGACGATCGAAAAGGGGACACCCAGGATCTCAAGCAGCTCTTTTCGGCGGGGAGACTGTGAAGCTAGAACAAGGCGCTGTACCATCCTCCCCATTATGCTGGGAACAAACCAAATCCATGATCGGAATGACGATAGGCGTTTCCAGCATAGCCAGCCGCGCCCGCCGGCTTCGCTCGCCGGTAAGCACCCGCTGTTCGCCGAAAAAACCTGTTCGAGCTTCCTGCGCGTCCGTAAGTTGAGCGTGGGAGGATTGGATATGAAACGGCGTCACAACCGGCCCGGCACGGGCGTCTTCGCGGGGTTGCTCTTTCTTGCCTTGGGAGTGGTCCTCCTGCTCGGGAACATGAACCTCTTTTCGGTTCAGCCCGTTCTGTCACAATGGTGGCCCGTGCTTCTGATAATCGTCGGAATCAAACACCTCGTTGTATATCGTGGACCATCTGCATGGGTCGGCGCGCTCTTCTGGATTGGCACCGGATCGCTGTTTCTTTCGAGCACACTGGGATACCTCAGCGCCGCGATACCCACCCTGCTTTGGCCGGTATTGCTGATCTGGTTTGGAGTTTTCACCGTTCTCGGATGCGGAAGTCGTTGCGGAGGGCAAATCAGTGACGGAGCGAGTCGCAATGCCGCAGAATGAGAATCGCGGCCCGGGCCGCGAATTGGCCGGGCTCATTATCATTATCATCGGGTTCGGGCTTTTGATGAACACGATGAACATCTTTCCCACCTTCCCATTTCTGTGGATGATTCAGCGGTTCTGGGTGCCGGCGATGTTCATCGGAATAGGCGCTCTGCTGGTTTCCCGGCGTAGCGGCCAGAACGGGATCGGCTGGTTCTTCGTTCTGCTCGGATTTTTCTTCTTTCTCGGAAACCTGGACATATGGGCCCTCAGCTACCGACGTTGGATCGGTCCGGGCGTTCTGATCTGGATCGGTGTGGCGCTTCTCATGAAGAACCAACGCCAGAGATCCTTACCGCCACCGGTCGATAGCGCAAGGGTCGATAGCGCAAACGATGATTCACAGGATCGATTCCGGCGGCGTCCGCGCAGCACGGAGCAATTCACAGACTCGAGTGACTTTATTCATGCGACGGTGATCCTTGGGGCATTCAACCGCCGTTGTCCCTCGCAGAAATTCCGTGGAGGAGATCTGACCGCAATCATGGGAGGCGGCAAACTAGACCTTCGCGATGCGCAGATTCAGGAAAAGGAAGCTGTGCTCGATATCTTCACGCTGATGGGTGGACTTGAGATTCAGGTGCCCTCAGGATGGATTGTCGAACCTCGCTTCACGCCGATTCTCGGAGGCTACCAGGATCGCACCACTCGAGTCAGTGAGGGCAATCAGCGGCTCGTGATCAACGGAACGGCAGTTATGGGCGGCGTCACCGTTTTCAACTGACGTGCATCCTATCCTCGAAAGCCGTCAACGGCTCACGTTGTATCTGCTGGCGTGGATTCCGATCGCCGCCATTCTCACCACAGTCCTCAAGCGAGGGTTTGTCTCCTGGCCGGAAGCCGCGCTTGTAGCCGCTCCGATGTCGCTGCTCTACGCCTTCATGTGCCTGAGCGCGTGGTACGTATGCCTGGCCGCACCGATGCGGGATCAAACAGTCCTCCGGGTATTGACCACACTCTCGATCGCCTCCGGTCTGTCGAGTGGGGTCTGGTTTGCGGCCGGTGAAGTCTGGGTCATTTCCATCGAGCCGTGGTCCGACTTTCCAGGATTGAGCGAGCGCTATGGCCTGCAGTTCACCCCAATCTTCCTGAACGGCGTTCTGTTATTTCTGCTTGCCGCCGCGGTGCACTACCTGCTGATCACCGTAGATGCATCGAGGGGCGTGGAAAAACGTGCTCTCGAATTGCAGGTTCTCGCCCGCGAGGCGGAGCTCAAGGCGTTGCGCGCCCAAATCGATCCGCACTTCCTTTTCAATAGTCTCAATTCCATTAGCGCTCTCACTATGTCTGACCCCCAGGGTGCTCGCAGCATGTGCCTTCTGCTGGCAGAGTTTCTGCGGACATCGCTTGTTCTCGGCGCCAAGCAGCAAATCCCGATCTCGGAGGAACTGCGTCTGGTGGAAGGCTTCCTGAGTATCGAAAAAGTTCGATATGGAAAGCGGTTATCCGTTATCCGCAACGTGGACCCGGAATGCGATGGCTGCCTGGTTCCTCCGCTTTTGATTCAACCACTGGTTGAGAATGCAATTCGGCATGGCATAGCACCGCTAATCGACGGCGGCGCCGTCCGTCTGGACGTGCACCGCGAAGGCCAGGCTATCGAGATCCTTCTTGAGAATCCGGTGGATCCTCAGGGCCAGGCAACACGACAGAAAGGCGCCGGGCTTGGACTGGAAAACGTAAAATCGAGGTTGGCCAGGTTGTTTCCTGGGCAGGCCAATGTCAATGTATCTCGTGATGAAGGCCGGTTTCAGGTGCGCCTTCGCTTTCCCTGCATCAGACTCGGAGAAACCCAATGAAGCCCCTGCGCATAGTGATTGCGGACGACGAAGATCTCGCACGCTCTCTTGTCCGCGAATATCTGAAAGACTCTCTGGAACTCGAAATTGTTGCCGAATGCCGGAATGGCTTCGAGGCCGTCAAAGCTGTCACCGATCTGAAGCCCGACCTTCTTCTGTTGGACATCCAAATGCCGCGTCTCGATGGATTCGAAGTGCTCGAATTGATCGAGCGGGAAACCAACGTCATCTTCATCACCGCGTACGACCAATACGCGATACGTGCGTTTGATGTTCACGCGATCGACTACCTCCTCAAACCCTTCAGCGCCGAAAGGCTCAGCGAGGCTCTGGATCGTGCGAAGAAGAAAATCGACCGGGGTGAACCGACTACGACACCGGCCCTCGCGGCCGAGGCGAGACCTCCTGGCACGAAGGCGGATCGTATTCTGATTCGTGACGGCGGCGATGTTCATGTCGTGCCAATGGCAAGAATCGACTATGTCGAGGCCCAGGACGATTACGTCTGCTTCCGTGCCGAAGGCAAGCGCTATTTAAAGCAGCAGACTCTCGCCGATGTGGAAGCGGCGCTGGATCCCACGCGGTTCGTCCGGATCCATCGATCCTACATTCTCAACGTCGATCGGCTGGCAAAGTTGGAGCTTTATGCGAAGGACAGTCATGCCGCCATCCTCCGCGACGGCACACGTCTTCCCGTCAGCCGCTCCGGCTATTCGCGCCTTAACACGATGATCGGATAGAAAGATCTGGGGATCGGGAGCTTTGTGATTGATTAACTATTATTTGGTATTTGTTAGGTAAGAACGTCGGTCCGAAGACGGCGCAAGTGTCTCGAAACTTCAAAAATATCAATTCATAGTTCATCAATCACAAAGCCCGGTTTCCGTCCGATTTCCCTTCTCCCACTGAATTCCATCGCCTTGTGCTACTCTCTAAAAGGAAGTGGGGAGTAGCCTGTTGAGCCCGATTCGGGGTTCAATGCTTCCGGTCGTCAACACGGGATCCTGCGGGAATCCTCGGTCGGGTGCGTGATTCTTCATAGGCGAGACCACTACGAGACACGATATGTGTACCGTAGCGGCTCGCCTTTCGCTTTTTGCCGCCGGTCACTAGCCGGAGGAACACGCTTTTCATGGATACGAATACCTGGCTGTATGCAGGGTTCACGCTCTTCGTCCTGGGGACACTTGCTCTGGACCTGGGAGTCTTTCATCGCAAGGCCCACGCCGTCCACCCGAAGGAAGCCGGCGTCTGGGTAGCAATCTGGACCGCACTTTCTTTCGTTTTCGCGGGAATCCTTTTCTTCTGGAAGGGATCGGAGCCCGCGTTGCTCTTCGCCACGGGCTATCTCATCGAACTGTCGCTCTCTGCCGACAACATCTTCGTCATCGTGATGATCTTCGGCTACTTCAGCGTGCCGGCCAAGTACCAGCATCGCGTGCTCTTCTGGGGAATCCTCGGAGCTCTGCTCATGCGGGGAGCCTTCATTGGCATGGGCGCCTTTCTGATCCAGAAGTTGAGCTGGATCATGTACGTCTTCGGCGCGTTCCTCGTATTCACCGGTGTAAGGATGGCGATGCGCCACGATGAAGAATTCGACGCGGAAAAGAACGTCGTCATGCGAACAGCACGACGATTCCTCCGAGTCACCAACCATTACGATGGTCAGAAATTCTTTACGAAGGACATGGGACTTACAGTGGCAACCCCGCTATTCCTCGTTCTTCTGCTCGTGGAGTTCACGGATCTTGTTTTCGCCGTCGACTCCATACCCGCCATCTTCGCGGTGACGACCGATCCGTTCCTCGTCTACACTTCGAACGTTTTCGCGATCCTCGGATTGCGCTCCATGTACTTCCTGCTCGCCGGCGTGGTGAACAAGTTCGTGTACCTGAAATACGGGCTGGCAGCGATCCTGACTTTCGTCGGCATCAAGATGCTGATCGTCAAGTGGTACCACGTGCCTATTCCTGTTTCTCTCGGCTTTATTCTCCTGACGCTGGCCACCACAATTGCCGCATCGTTCCTCTATCCGCCGGCTGAGGAAGACATCATTGATAAAAAGCAAGGAAAGACCGGGTCGATCTTCGGCTCCATTCAGCCGCGAAGTCGCGAAGACGAGTGACCCCCGCCGCTTTTCCATTACACTTACACCTGCCGGGCATGAATTTTCTCTCGCAGATCTTGCGGATTGTCGTCATGGACCTCGTTTTGAGCGGCGACAATGCCGTTGTCATCGGGTTGGCCGCTCACAGTCTGGAACCTCGCCAGCGCCGTCAGGCCATCCTTCTGGGAGGCGGAGCTGCATGCGCATTGCGCATCGCCCTCACCGCAATCGCCGCATTTCTTTTACAACTTCGCGGACTTCAGGCGATTGGAGGGCTGCTTCTCCTCTGGATTGCCGTCAAGCTTTTGAAACAGGAAGAGGAGAGTCAGGAAGGGTTGAAATCGCCCGCAACCATGAAAGGCGCCATCGCCACGATCCTGGTCGCTGACTTCATTATGAGCGTTGATAATGTTCTCGCCGTAGCCGCGGCCAGCGAGGGCCATTTCGGTCTTCTGGTTTTCGGCCTTATCCTGAGCATGGGTATTCTCATGTTTCTAGGGAACCTCGTGGCGGACCTCGTCAATCGGCTCTGGTGGCTGGTCTATGTAGGATCGGGTGTGATCGCATGGACAGGCGGCGCAATGTTTCTTGTAGATCCACTCGTTCGCGCCCGGGTCTCTCTTGATGGTCTGCACCGTCATGTTGTTTGCGCGGTTATCACCGCTGCCACGCTGTTTCTCGCCCACTGGCTGCATCGCCGAAGTGAAGAAGCCTGACCGCTGGAATTTTCATTCCTGCCCTCGTCGAAACAATTGGACTTGGCGGCACGCTTGCCACGGCTGCGATCGGCCGCACGCCCGAACCGATGCTCTGCCGGGGCATAACCCGGTGTAAACTGCGCAGGACTTACGTTACCAGGGAGGGTTCATGCGGTTAATTGCAGCTCTGCTTCTGAGCGTTACGCTTGCGCACGGTCAGTCGCTTTCTCAAAAAGGCGCGGCCGAAATCGACGCACTGTTACAGAAAGCTGTGGAACAGGGTACGGTTCCGGGCCTCGTGGCCGAAGTCGCGACCGGAAATCAGGTTTTCTACTACCGGGCAGTTGGAATGAAGGACGTCGCCGGCCAGAAGCCGATGACGACGGATTCTATCTTCAGAATTGCGTCAATGACGAAACCGATAACGTCCGCAGCTATCCTGCTGTTGCAGGAGCAGGGCAAGCTTCGACTGGACGATCCCGTATCCAAATACCTCCCGGAATTCAAGGACCGGGACGTCATTGCAACTTTCAATTCCACTGATGGAAGCTTTGCGACCCGTAAAGCTTCGGGAGAAATCCTGATCCGCCACCTCTTGTCACACACCTCGGGCCTGGCTTACAGCTTTTCCAATCCTGTGGTCGGTCAGTTACAACAGAAGACAGGAAAGCAGGCAGAAGACCTCCCTCTTCTCTACGATCCGGGAACAAGGTGGACGTACTCGGGAAGCACGAAGGTTCTTGGCCGTGTAGTGGAAAAAGTGAGTGGGCTTCCCCTGGATCGGTTCCTCGATGACAATTTCTTCAAGCCGCTGGGTATGATGGATACGTTCTACGCAGTACCAGCGAACAAGCGAGACCGCGTCGTCACAACCCACGCTCGCAACAACGGCAACCTGACGGAAACACCAAACCCGGCGAATATCGCCTCCGCTGTTGCTGGTGACGGAGGCCTCCTTTCAACGGCCGCGGACTACATCAAATTCCTTCAGATGCTTCTAAACGACGGCAAATTTCAGGACAAAACGATGCTCACCAAGGCGTCGGTACGTGCGATGACTCGGAACGAAATCGGGAACGTTGTCGTTGAAACTCAACCGGCGGCAAGTCCAAATCTCACGCGGCCATTCCCTGTTGCGCCCAGCGCGGGGCGAGATAAGTTCGGATTCGGGTTTGAAATCACGACTTCCAACAGGGAGAATCCCAACCTTCGATCTGCCGGCAGCTATACATGGGCCGGCATATACAACACGCATTTCTGGGTTGATCCCAAAAGAAAGATCGCCGCTGTGTTGATGATCCAGGTCCTGCCGTTTTACGACGACAACATCATGAAGCTGTACCAGGATTTCGAGGAGACAATCGGAAAGAATCTCCAATAGCGCGGCTATTGCCTATCGGAGGAACAGTAAAGCGAGTGTTAGCACCAGGAAGTTGTTGCACGCGTGCGCGGCCATTGGCGCAATGAGTGAACCCCGCCATTCTCGCAACGCCGCGAGGACCATAGCTATGGCGCTAAGAGCAGGAACCGCAACCCAGCCCTGCGGGTGCAACATTGCAAAGATGACAGACACGATGACAGCTGTTACAAGCCAGCTCCATCGCTGTCGCAGATGATGGAACAGAATCCCGCGAAACATTGTCTCTTCCATGAAAGGCGCAAAAATGCACGCCATTGCGTAAAGGCCGGCCAGGCGCCACGGGCCTCCTCCAAGTTCCTGCACGATTGGCGAACTTGCACGAGCACCCGTGACCCGAACCAGCAGGAGCGTCACAAGACATCCGATAGCGATGACCACCAGGCCCGCAAGATATCCTCCGAGCCCGGCGCCCACTTCTCGCAAAAAGCCTTCCCCACGAGTCCAGCCGAACGCCTGTCTCCGTTCTTTGCTCGTCGCTCCCCGCAGAGTAGTCCAGATCCAAACGACCGGCAGGATCGCCAGCGCCAGCCAGTTCCATTGCAGGCTGCCAGGGCCAAAGTATCGAAGGGCGATACCAAGGGCGACGAATAGAACCAGATACAAGGCAAAGCCTTCGAGGAAGGCGCCACCATAGGATGTCGAGGCTGTATAGGCTGTTTTAAGTCTTCCGCGCACCAGCCAGACGCACGCCAGAACAAAGGCCGCAACGGACACTGCCATCACGATCATCAGGCTGATTCCTACAACGGTCAGCCTCACGGCAAACCAGAATGCTTCCGATTGAAGTGTCTTGCGCGGCTCCTTATTCGGAGGAACGCCGTAGGCAAGCGCGAGACGCCCGAGATATCCGTGGCGCTGAATCAAACCTACCCTGGCAGGAACGCTGAGCGCATCAGCGCCAGCAGTGTAGATGGTCTGAATCGATTGAATGTCCTGACGAGCGTCATCGTTGGCCGCGGTTTGAGAAATACTCGACAACTTTTGTAATCCCGCATCGACGCCAAGCGCTTCGCCCGTGAGAATCGCGATGCGGATCCGGTCCTCGGCGGTGTGCGCGTCCTCTTCCAGTTGGTCAATCAACATGCTGACCCTCTGCCGGACAAGCGCGGAAGCCGTCGCCGAATCACTTTGCAACGACATCGTCTGAACGGCGAGCATGCCGAACATCCGCGCCCTCTCGTCATTCATGAGCCGTTGCACGGTCGGAGACTCCCCGGCGCGCGCATTTGTATACGCGATCCTGCCGGATAGGCCCAGGATCACCAACCACGCGAGGGCGGTCGCGAATCGGGATCTGCCTTGCTGGATCAAAGGAGTTGATGAAATCTCGACGGACATAGCCAGAAATCGAGTATAGGGGAAATGACGCGAATTTCGAGAGGGACTAGGAATTTGGGGACGGACACGCCCCCCACAAATTGGCGGGAGAGGCGAATTAAGGAGGAGGGGAATTCTGAAATTGGAGAGTCCGGGGATCTCAAAACCGAAATTACAAGATCTCAAATTGGACCGAAATCGCAGGGACAGCGCGTCCAATCTACCCTGTTGTAATTTCGGTTTTGAGATCCCCGGACTCTCCAATTTCAAAATTCCCCTACCCTCAACCCCTGGCACTTGAGCACTCCTAAACCGCCCGCATGTATACTATCCCTACTCAACGACGAGGACAGACCCCTCCGAGAGATCTTCCCGAACAGGGAATCACATCGATAGACCCTAGTAGGGACGACACCCAAGCAAGCGCCGGACAATCTCCGGAAGCTGGATGGCACCGCCACGGCGTTTCCCACGTGGTTCCAGCAACGACTCCACAAGAAGGTGCGTACCATGTCTTCCGTCACTCGAACGTTCGTTGCTGATCTGATCAACAGAACCGGTGAATCCGTCGTTCTGCGCGGATGGGTTTTTCGGCTGCGCATCCTCGCTAAAACCACGTTCGTCGTCTTGAAGGACTGCAGCGGCCAGGCACAGTGTGTCTCCTCGACTTCAGCCCTTCATGATCTGAAGCTCAAACTCGACGACGCGCTGGAGGTGCGAGGCCGTGTGCGTGCCGATGAGCGCGCAAAGACCGGGATTGAGGTCGATATCGAATCGGCCACAATTCTTAATCGCGCCGCCACGTTGCTACCCTTCAACTCGTCGTCGGATATCGAGCATGTCAGCGCCGAGATCAAAACCGAATACCGGCCGCTGGCTCTGCGCAATGAAGCCGTAGCACATGTCTTCCGTGTTCAGGCAGCCATTTTGAAGCATTTCCGCGATTACCTCGCTTCGCAACGATTCACTGAGATCGTTTCGTCGAAGATCGTTGGAAGCGGAACAGAAGGCGGAACGAATCTTTTCGAGATCAAGTATTTCGATCGCGTTGCCTATCTGGCTCAGAGCCCACAATTCTATAAAGAGCATGGAGTCGCCGGACTGGAGCGTGTGTTTGAAACCGGACACGTTTATCGCGCGGAACCGCATGCCACCAGCCGTCATCTGACCGAGTACTACTCGCTAGATCTCGAAATGGGATTCATCGATGGACCGGAGGATGTCATCCAGCTCGAACGTCAGCTGCTGACGTATATCTTTGAGAAGTTGAACGTTCAGTACGTCACAGCCTTGCCTTCCATGCTCGACGTTCCCATGTGGACATTTGAAGATTGCATCGAACGCCTTAAAAGAAGTGACCTTGTTGATGACCTCGATCCTGAAGCAGAACGCGAGCTGTGCCGGTTAGCAGAATTGGAGAAGGGTATACCCGCCGTCTTTGTGGTTGGCTTCCCGCTATCAGCCCGGCCGTTCTATACCCATCCTCGAACCGAGACGACAGCGGCAGGATTTGACCTGTTGTTCCGCGGGCTTGAAATCACAACAGGCGGCCAACGCCTTCACCGAAGAGCCGATCTGGAACGTGCGCTCACGAAGAGGCGGATCTCTACCGAACCCTTTGAAAGCCATCTCAAAATGTTCGAACTCGGGATGCCGCCGCATGGCGGACTTGCGATCGGACTGGAGCGGCTCACGGCCCAGATTCTGGGGCTGCAGAATGTCCGCGAAGCAACGCTATACCCGAGGGATCGATATCGGCTAATTCCTTAGGATTTCGGGCTGGTCCCTGCGTCCTCAAACGCGATACAGTTCCGACGCTGATGAAAAAGTTACGAATACCTCTCCTGCTTGTGGTGCAGGTTTTCCTATGTCTGCCGATCTCCTCCTGCAATCCTCAGGCAAGCGGCGGCAAGGATACCTCGATCATCCGTCTGTCCATTGCAACAGGCGGTACGGGTGGCGTTTTCTATCCACTCGGAGGAGGGATTGCGAAGATCATTGGAGAGAGTATCCCCCACGTTGAAGCAACGGCTGAAGTGACGGCTGCCTCCGTGGATAACCTTAAATTTTTGCGGAACCGGCGTGCGGATCTGGCGTTTACAACCGCGGATACGCTTGCCGACGGCATCAACGGCGACGGTGCTTTCAGCGGTACGAAGATTCCTATTCGAACTCTGGCCGGTCTTTATAAAAACTACACGCATGTCGTTACGCTCGCGTCGTCCTCGATCAAGACGATGACCGATCTCAAAGGCAAAGTCGTGGGCACAGGTTCACCAGGAAGCGGCGCGGAAGTGACCGCATTCCGTGTTCTACAGGCCTACGGAGTTGACCCGGAAAAAGACGTCAAGAGACAGGGGCTCGGGGCCTCAGAGTCCGCTGACGCCCTTAAGGACGGGAAGATCGATGCGTTTTTCTGGAGCGGTGGAATTCCGACTGCCGCGATTCTTGATCTCGCGCACACGTCCGGTATCACCATTCGAATGCTTTCCAATGACGGCGCTCTGGACGCAATGCAGAACAAATACGGCAAGGGACTCTACGTTCAGGGAATTGTCCCGAAAGCTACGTATCCCGGCCTGGAGGCGGATGTGGGCGTAGTCAGCATTCCTAATCTTCTCGTTGTTCATGCCGACATGGATGAAAACCTCGTTTACGAAATCACGAAAGCTTTGTTTACGCATCGGACGGAACTGGTCGCGGTTCATCCTGAAGCAGCCAACATTTCGCTAGAATCCGCTGTGAAGGATTCGCCTGCCCCCTTTCACCCCGGCGCGATCCGCTACTACAAAGAACAACACATCTGGCCGGAATGAGCGCAGAGTCCGAAGCCCCCGCCCGAAAGCTCTCTGGAATGTCCGGCATCGCCGCCTATGTCATTGCAGTCGGACTTTCGCTTTATGCCCTTCTTTGGGTAATCACGATCATCCAACCACAGGTTTATCGTGTCAGCTTTTTGCTCGCTGCCCTTGTTCTTACGTTTCTGATTTATCCAGCGAGACAGGGCCAAAAGCTGAACGTTATCGATGGATTAATGATCGCGCTCACGCTGATTGCCTTCGTGTGGCCGCTCGTTGATTTTCGCAACTTCATCTATCGAGCGGCAGAGCCAGGATGGATGGATCTGGCCGGTGGCACGCTTGCCATCCTTATTGTGCTTGAAGCCACGCGCCGTACAGTGGGATGGATTCTGCCGATATCCGCAATTGTCTTTATTCTCTACGGCTACTATGGCGCGCTGCTGGACCGCATTGGCCTCAGTCTTTTCGCGCATCGCGGGTATCCGCTCGATCGGCTTGTCGGATCGCTGTACATGACACTCGAAGGGATTTTCGGCGTGCCGTTGGATGTGACGGTTACGTACATTGTTTTGTTCGCGGTGTATGGCGCCGTGCTTCAGTTTTCCGGAGCGGGCACATTCTTTCTGGATTGGGCGATGGCGGCGATGGGGCGCTCAGGAAGCGGAGCAGGCCCGGGCCGGACCGTGACGGTTGCCGGCTTCCTGCTGGGCACAGTCTCGGGAAGCGGCGTTGCCACCACCGTAACGCTGGGGGCTGTCGCATGGCCACTGTTGAAAGGCGCGGGCTATCCGCCCGAAGTCGGCGGAGCAATCCTGTCCGCAGGAGGCATCGGCGCAATACTTTCACCACCGACGCTCGGCGCAGCCGCATTTCTGATCGCTGAGTTCCTGCAGATCTCGTATCTCCAAGTCCTGATCATGGCTGTGATTCCGACGCTTCTCTATTACCTGTCCGTTCTTCTGATGATCGAAGCGGACTCCCGGCGGCTGGGAACAAAGTCCACGCACGTCGGCACGCTCTCTCTGGGCCAGCTCACGTGGCGCTATGGCTATCACTTCACGTCGCTCGTAGCGATCGCTCTATTCATGGCTCTCGGAATGACGGCCTTTCGCGCAGTCTTCTGGGCGACGATCCTCGCCTTCGCTTTGAGCTTTGTCAGGAAAGAGACCGCACTCGGACCCAGAAAGCTCGGAGAGGCTTTGTACGATGGAGGATTGAGCATTCTTCCGGTCATTGCAACCACCGCAACAGCCGGCATTATCGTCGGCGTTGTAACCCTGACAGGGCTGGGCCTGAAGATCGCGGGGATTCTCGTCACACTCGCAGGTTCTTCATTGATCCTTACGGTGTTGTATTCGGCAATTGCCGTCTGGCTGTTGGGGCTTGCGGTGCCGGTGACAGCCTCTTATATCATCGCGGCTGTCATGGTTGCGCCTGCACTGACACAGGTTGGCGTCAATCCCGCCGCTGCGCACATGTTCATCTTCTACTATGCGGTTCTTTCCGAGGTCAGTCCGCCTACCGCGCTTTCACCATTTGCTGCTGCAGCGATTACTGGAGCAAATCCATTCCGCACCATGATGATCACATGGAAGTACACCATACCTGCGTTCGTTGTCCCGTTCGCTTTCACGCTGGCGCCCGAAGGAATGGGACTGCTGCTGCGCGCGCCATTCGCAACAGTTGTATGGAGTTTCTTAACGGCTGCTCTCGGCGTTGCTGCTCTTGCGTACGGTGCCGGAGGGTGGTTGAAGCGAAAGGCAAACGCCATCGAGCGTGCTACGGCGATTGCCGCCGGTCTGCTTCTGATCTATCCAGGCTCAGGAGCCGATGCGCTTGGAATCATCGTGCTGACTCTCTCCGTAGGCTTGCATTTGTGGCGGGTTCGATCCCCACACGCCGCAGCAAGCTCATAAGTCGAGACGCTATTTGGAGCCGGCCATTCGATGAAATAACCGCCGGCGATCGGGCTCGTGATCGAAGTGATACAACTTCGCGACCTCGATGCGTCCCGTGAAACGGCTGCAAACCACAATAGCAACGACGGTCCCGATAACGGGTCCCAGCCAGTAAATCCACCAGCCATCCCACCTTCCGGAAATGATGGACGGGCCGAATGTCCGGGCTGGATTTGTACTGGTACCGGAGATATCCGCTTCCAGAGGCACCATAAAGGCATAGAGAAAAGGGACCATGAAGGGAGTGAAGGGGCGCAGTCTTCGGAATGCGATGAAGATGAATAAAGTCGCGACCAATCCGAAAGTTGTAGCAGCCTCGCCCATCACGACAGCTTCCGCGCTGTAACCCTTACCTGGAATAGTCGCTCCGAAATCGATGCTTCGACCGATGGCTCCCCACAAGAGCAGCGGCAGGCAGCCGAGAAAAGCGCCTGCCAACTGCGCCAGCACATAGCACGCGGCTGTTTTGGCGTCCATTTTATTCATCATCCAGAATCCAAACGTGACGGCGGGATTGATATGCGCTCCGCTGATTTTGCCGACAATGGATAACGCGACGGCCGCGCCCACGCAGCCAAACAGAAAGCTCGTAATGATTCTTCGGATGACGATGCTTGGGATTAGTTGCTCCATCGGGCTGCCGGCGCCAAACATGAGAATGACGAAGGAAAGACCTCCCAAAAGCAAGAGACCGGTGCCGATCATCTCGAAGACAAGCAGGCGCCACGGTACGTGCCAGTCGTTGTTGTCGTTCTGATCGCTCATCGCGCTCTTCTCACGCAACCTTCATGTCGAAAACGTGGTATCCCCACGCAGGCAGATCAAGATAAAGCCCTCGATAAACGACATCGTTGCCGGCGCGGACGTAGCGGGCGGAACTCATCAGGTCATTGAATCCGACAGAGCGGCCGGCAAACTCCTTGAAGGGAAGCGGAACGTAGCACTGGCCCTGGGTCTCTGCATAGTTCACGGTTACAAGCAGGCGCTCATCGCCCTCGCCGTTCCAGGCAAATGCAATAAAACTCTCGGACGTCGGATTGCCTTCCCACGCCTGCGCGCATTCGAGAAGCCGCCACTCGCCTGCGCGCAGAACAGGCAGTCGCAGGGCGCCCAGGAGGCGCTCATAAAACTGTACTAACTCCTGATTGGTCTCTTCGATGGGCGCGCGAATCAGGTGCGGCGAGATGCGTTTCTTTCTTCCCTCAAACTGGCCCTGATGGAAAAAGCGCAGGCCGGGAGAGAGGAATGTAATAACTGCCGCAGCCTCGTGAATAGGCTGATCAAATGTGGCAGCTGCTCGGGGTTCATCGTGGTTCTCCAGAAAACGCGAGAGTTTGTCCTGGTAGTCAAGACCTGCTCGGAAGTGGTCGCGAACGGGCCGGGCATGGTTTTCGCGCAGCCGATCGTATAACCGCTTGTCGTAAGCGTAACTGAAGCCTTGCTGCTGTAAGGTCCACTCCAGATCCCAGTAAACCTCTGCCATAAATACGAAATCGGAAACGCGTTCCCGGACTCGCCGGGTCGCTTTCGGCCAAAACGAATCCGCGTGGCGCTCCCACGTGCGCTCAAAGACGTCTGGCAGAACCAGCATGGCCATATCGCAGCGCACGCCATCGCATTGAGTAGAGATCTTTTCGAGTTCAGCAATCATTGCTTCCTGCGTTGACGGATTGGCGTAGTCGAGTTGAAGCGTGTCCGGCCAGCCCGGAAAGTATGGATCCCGCCCGTGGGCCAGGACCAAATCACGAGATCCGCTCTTGATCCTG
>Ga0157379_10000138_pt1 | contig 52463 bp, 48 predicted proteins | sample S25metaG_FD_121802 | JGI IMG/M metagenome (GOLD analysis project Ga0157379, IMG submission 121802) | Switchgrass rhizosphere microbial communities from Kellogg Biological Station, Michigan, USA - S2-5 metaG | ecosystem: Host-associated > Plants > Roots > Rhizosphere > Soil | place: USA... | reverse complement strand
CGCCAGGTTACTCATCTTGCGCGCCACCTTGAGATAGCTGTCCAGCAGGACGGGCGAGATCGAAAGCGCGTCGGCGATATTGTCGAAGCCTTCCGCGCCGCCGTCCTGCGGCAGTTCGGCGGTATAGGGAAAGTCGACATTCAGCAGGTCATGGACCGCGTTGCCATATTCCAACCGGTTGAGGCGGCGGATCACCGTATGCCCGACATAAGGATGCTTGGCGGCGACAGCGTCGAGATTTTCGATCAGCCCCACGACCATTGCCTTGGCAACGGTGGGGTCGGGACGGCGCGGCGCATTGCGCGGCGGCATTTCACCCGCGCCCAGCCGCTTGATCACCTTCTCCCAGATGATGTCGTGATCGGCCAACTGGTCGGTGTCCAGACCTTCCAGCACCAAGCCTGCGGTCCTGGCCCTGGCATTGTGACAAGCGACACAGAAGGTCTGGACGAATTCGGTGCGGCCCGCGGGTGTTTTCAGCTTGGCATAGACTTCCGGGCTGGGCGCGAAGTTGGCCGCGGTCGGCATGGCCTTGGGTGCCATGGTGCTGACGGACGGCGAAGGCTTCGGCGCCGCTGAATCCTGTGCATCGGCACCGGCCAGAAGCAGACAGGAGATCGCGGCGCCTGCGGCGAAAGGAAAAAATCTGGAAGGCGTGAACCGGAATGTCATTTCTTGCCCCGCCTGAACGCTTATTCCCTGAGTGTGCCGCGGCACAAAATTGTATCGATATCCCAGGATGTGGTATTACATTCCAAGATATGATCGGGGTATCGGGGGTGTCAACAACCTCGCCTTTGCGGCGGCACGGAACCTACCGGAGACTGATGACGCAATGCAGCAAAGCGAGGCTTCCCGGCATTTCGCGACACCGCGGAATAGGACAGACAAAAATTATAAAGGGGAACACAGGATGGGACACCGTATTTTTCGGCTGACGATTCTCGCGGCGCTGATGATGATGAGCGCTACCATCGGCGTCGACGCGCAGATCCGAAACCGCGCCATTCCAGGCGATCCCATCAACATCACGGGCGGACGTGTCGCCGGCAATCTTCTGTCCAGCGGCGTCAAGGCCTATCTCGGCATTCCCTTCGCCGCGCCGCCGGTGGGAGACTTGCGATGGAAAGAGCCACAAGCGGTGGTTCCCTGGAAAGGCGTGCGCGAGGCTGTCGCGCTTCCGCCGGCCTGCATGCAGACTGGCATTGCCGAGCCGATCAGCGAAGACTGTCTCTATTTGAATCTGTGGGCGCCGGCCAAAGCCAAGATGGGCGCGAAGTTGCCGGTGGTGGTTTACATCTATGGCGGCGGCTTCAGCCGCGGCTCCGCCTCCTCCCCCCTGGTTGCCGGCGCACATCTGGCCGCCAAGGGCGTGGTCTATGTCGCGGGCAATTATCGCGTCGGTCCGTTCGGCTTTCTCGCGCATCCCGATCTGGACAAGGAGAATTCGCACAATGCTTCGGGCGATTACGGCTTGCTCGATCAGCTGGCGGTCCTCAAATGGGTCCATGCCAATATCGCGCGCTTCGGCGGCGATCCCGGGAATGTGACCGTGGTTGGGCATTCCGCAGGTTCGGTCTCGGCATCGGCGCTGCAGGCGAGCCCCCTAGCGGCCGGTCTTTTCCAAAAGGACATGGGCATCAGTGCCAGCGGACTTACCTGGGAAGCCGGCGTGTTCCGCAGCAAGGAAGCTGCCGAGCATGACGGGGTGATGGTTCAAGAGGCGTTGAAGGCACCCAACATCGCCGCCATGCGCGCCATTTCCGCCGACCGGATATTGGCGCAACGCGGCGGCCCGCCCAGTGTCGATGGCTGGTTCATGCCCAGGGATCCCAAGGACATCTTTGCCGCCGGTGCGCAGAACGACATCATCAGCTTTGTCGGCTTCACCCGCGATGAAGGCTATGGCGACTTCATGAGCGTGCAATCTCCCGAGGAATATGTTTCCGCGGCCAGGCGCATGTACGGCGCCGATGCCGACAAGCTTCTGGCGCTCTATCCCGCTGACCAGAACTTCAAGCACAATGCCCAGCTCGCCGCCCGCGATATCACCCTGGGCACCGCGATGCGGCGCTGGGCGATGGGTCAGGCTGCGGCCGGGCGCAAGCCGTCCTATGTCTATATGACGGCCATTCCGCATCGCTACACGCCCGAAAAGACACCGCCCGCGGGCAGCTATGAGAGCACCGCGTTTCACGGTTCGGACAATGCCTTCTGGCTGGATACCATCGACGGTTACAACGCCGTCACGCCATCACGGCAATGGACGCCAGCGCACCACAAGCTGGCCGACAGGATGTCGGATATGCTGGTTGCCTTTGCCAAGACCGGAAGTCCCGATATTTCCGGAGTGACCGTGCCGCGCTATGATCGGGCTGATGAAAAATTGCTGTCCATCGACGTGGATGGCATGCGGGTGGCCCCCTTCCCCGGCCGCGACAATGTCACGTTTCTGCATGGCCTGAAAATCGCGGCCCGCGAGTCCGGTGCACCACGCCAGTAACAAGTAAGACCTGCATCACGGCAGAAGGGGGTTTTCCGGCCAATTGTGTTTGGGATAGCGGCCGCGCATGTCCCGCCGCGCATCGGCCCAGGCGCCGCGCCAGAAGCCCGCGATATCGGCGGTCAGCGCAATCGGCCTTCCCGCCGGTGAGAGAAGCGCAAGCCTGAGCGGCACCCGCCCGCCTGCGAGCTTGGGTGTTTCCGCCAGACCATAGAAGTGTTGGGCGCGCGCGGCGGCGATGGGCACCGGCTCGGTGTAATCCACCTGGGCGCGTCCGCCGGGAAGCGGCAGATGCGTCGGCAATTCCTTTTCGAGCCGGCTCTTCAGTGCCCAATCCAAGCGGTCGAGCAGGATGACACCAAGATCGAGCGCCGCCAGATCGCCAAGCCGCGTCAGCCCATGCAGATGCGGCGCGAGCCAGTCCTCAAGGCTCGCGATCAGGCTCTCGTCATCCGCGGCCGGCCAGGTGTCGGCTTCCAGCCCATGCATCAGCCGCAGACGTGCCTGGAGATTGCGCGCAGCGTCCGTCCAAGGCAGGTGCGACGGATCGGATCGCACCGCCTGCAGCAGTGCGGCGGCCGCATCTGCCGCATCGGGAGGCGCGGAAATCTCTTCCAGCACAAGCGCGCCAAGCCGCTTGCGTCGCCGCGCTGACACGCTTCCCGTGACAGGTTCAAGGCTGGTTTCCACCGTCTCCTTTATCTGCGCCGCCAGCGTGGCAGGCAGATCGGCGACATCGAGCGGCGCCGCCATGCGGATCAGCGGCGAGGTTTTCATCTCCAGCGCCGCTACTGCGAGGAGACCTGCCTTCGCCAGCGAGTCACTCACCGGCAGTCTGGCGCCGCCGCCGCCCGAGAAGCGGAAACTGCCGGGCTCGCCACGGCGCTGCGCCAGCCGGTCCGGAAAAGCTGCCGCGATCAGCGGTGCCGGATCGCCCGCCCCCACGCGCTCTGCGCCGATACCGAGGCGGGTGCGATATTGCCGGGCCGCCTGATAGATACCGCGGATCGCGTTGCGGTCCAGTCCGGTCGCCGCAGAAGGATCGGTCAGCGCCTCCAGCCGCATCATGATGTCGGCCGGCGTGTCTGCACCCGAGCGCAAGGGGTCGCGCCCCTCCAACAACGCCGCGATATCGCAGGCGCGCGCCGCCTGGGCACTGTCCTCCGCCGCAAGCATCATGGCGGCCAGGCGCGGATGGGCGCCCAGCGTGCTCATCCGCTTTCCGAGCGGCGTGATACCGCCTGCCTCATCCATGGCGCCAAGTTCGGTGAGCAATACGCGGGCAGCGGCAAGCGCGCCTTCGGGTGGCGCATCCGGAAAGGCCAGTTTGCCGGGCGGCGTGCCCCAGGCGGCACAATCCAGCACCAGGCCGGAAAGTTCGGCCTCCAGAATTTCCGGCCGGTCATAGGGGCGCAAACCCCGCTGGAGCGCCTCTGTCCAAAGCCGAACGGCGAGTCCAGGCGCCTCACGCCCCGCGCGGCCGGCCCTCTGATCGGCCGCCGCGCGGCTGACCCTTTCGGTCGTCAACCGGGCAAGGCCGCTGGCAGGATCGAAGCGGGGTGCGCGGCGGAAACCGCCGTCGATGACGATGCGCACACCAGGGACCGTGAGCGAGGTTTCGGCAATCGCCGTGGCCAGCACGACACGCCGGCCTTCAGCGGGCTTGAGCGCCAGATCCTGCGCCGCCGGCGGCAGATCGCCGTGCAGCGGCAGCACCGCCGCGTCGAGTCCATCAAGGGCTGCTTCGGTGCGGCGGATTTCTCCCATGCCGGGCAGGAAGGCAAGGACATCGCCCGGTGCTTCCGCAAGAGCGGCGCGAATGGCGCGTGCCATCGCCTCCGGCAGATCCCGCGCGTCCCGAATATCGCGCGCGGCATGGCGGATCTCCATCGGATACATGCGCCCCGCGCTTTCCACGATGGCGGCCGTCATGATCGCGGAAAGCCGCGCGCCATCCAGGGTGGCGGACATGGCGAGCAGCCGCAGATCCGGCCGCAACATCGCCTGTGCATCCAGGCAAAGGGCAAGCGCCAGGTCGGCTTCCAGCGAGCGCTCATGGATTTCATCCAGGATGATGGTGGAAACACCATCCAGTCCCGGATCGCCCAGCAGGCGGCGAACCAGAAGGCCCGTGGTCACAACCTCGATACGGGTGGCGGAAGAGACAGCGCTTTCGAGCCGGGTGCGAAAGCCGACCGTCCGGCCTACCTTCTCGCCGATCAGGCTCGCCATGCGGCTGGCCGCGGCGCGCGCGGCCAGCCTGCGCGGTTCGAGCATGAGGATGCGCCCGCGATCCATGGGCGCCGCATCGAGGAGCGCCAACGGCACACAGGTTGTCTTGCCCGCGCCGGGAGGCGCGACCAGCACGGCGTTGGGTTGCGCGCCAAGCACCGCAAGCAGGCGCGGAAGACATTCCGCTACTGGCAGATCGGGTGGAGTAAGATAAGGCATCGCCGGCAAAGACTATATTGGAACCGCGTCCGCCGTCTTGGCGGTACCCTCGTCCGCGGACGCTGGTTTCACGCCCCCGCGACCGTGAATCAGGCTGAATACCACAGGGACAAATAACAATGTCGCGCCTGTGGCGCACAACAGCCCGCCGATCACCGCGCGTCCCAAGGGCGCGTTCTGCTCGCCGCCATCACCCAACCCCAGCGCCATCGGGCTCATCCCGATGATCATCGCCAGCGCCGTCATGCAGACCGGGCGAAAACGGGTGAAGCCGGCCTCCACGGCAGCAAGCACCGCATCGCCATGTTCCGCCAAACGTTCGCGCGCAAAGGCGATGACCAGGATTGAGTTAGCTGTCGCCACGCCCATGCACATGATGGCACCGGTCAAGGCGGGAACCGACAAGGTGGTGCCGGTGGCAAACAGTATCCAGACGATCCCGGCCAGCGCGGCGGGCAATGCGGTTATGATGACAAAGGGATCTGTCCAGGATTGGAAGTTGACCACGATGAGCAGGTAGATCAAAAGAATCGCAGCCAGCAGTCCGTAAAAAAGACCCGAAAAGGACGTGTTCATCGTTTCAATCTGACCACGCAGGGTAACCGTCGCGCCGCGCGGCAGGTATTTCCTGTTGGCGTCTATGATCTTTTGCACATCGCCGGCCACACCGCCCAGGTCCCGGTCCTGGGCAGTCGCGTACAGATCGATGGTGGGCAATATATTGTAATGGGTAACAACGGCATTGCCCTGCGTGCGGACGAAGTGTGCGATCCCACCCAGTATCTGCGCGTTCCCGCCTTTTGCCGGCGTCACCGGCAGGTTTTGCAGGGCTTGCAGGGAATCCAGCCGGTATTCCGGCGTCTGGGCCTGCATCTGATAAGAGACATTGTTTTTGGGATTGAGAAAGAAATTCGGCGCCGATTGCGACGTCCCGGCAAGCGCGGTTCCCAGCGCATTGGTCACGTCGCGCTCTGTCAAACCCAGTTGGGCCATGCGGCTGCGATCGGCTTCCACCCGCAACTTGGGCTGATTGCTCGATTGCTGCATTCTCGCATCCACCAGCCCGGGAACTTCGCGAATCCGCCGCAAAATGCGCAGGGCAAACGCTTCGGTCTCATCCAAGTGCGCGCCGCTGACCTGAATATCCAACGGCGCGGGCGCCCCGAAATTCAGAATCTGGCTGGTGATGTCTGGAGGCGGATAGGAAAAGGTCACCGCCGGGAAGAGCCGCGGCAGCCGCTCGCGCAGGACCCGGACATAGTTGGCGGTCGCGGCGTGGTTTTCATTCAGGGTGATGAATATGTCGGCGTCCTGCAGCCCCACCGTGCCCGAACTGGAATAGATCAGGTTTATCGGGCTCTGGTTGAGGCCAATATTGTCTACGATGGTCGAGAGCTGCGCCCTCGGTATGACGCGGCGCACCTCGCGCTCGATTTGGGCGACGACCTGGGTCGTATCCTCGACCCTGGTTCCCGCCGGCGTGCGGGCATGCAGGGTGATCTGTCCTGAATCCACGTCGGGGAAAAAATCGCGCCCCAGGAACGGGACCAGCAGCAGCGACGCCCCCACCGCCACCAGGAATCCATATACGAAATGCCGCCGCCGGGTCATCGCAAGCGCCAGAAGATTGCGATAGGACTCGCGAATATCGGCAAAAGCGGCCTCGAACCGCTTCTGCAGCCGCGCGACCAGATTATCGCCAAGCGCGGCCTGCTCCTCCGAATGCAGCTTGAGCAAATAGAGCGCCAGGGTCGGCACCAAGGTTCGCGAGAGCAGAAAAGACGCGATCATCGCGAACACGACCGCCATCGCCATGGGAGCGAACAGGAAGCCGGCCACACCTTGCAGGGCGAACATCGGTACGAAGGCAACACAGATACAGAGGAGCGAAACAAAGGCCGGTTGCGTGATCTGGCGGGCGCCGTCCATGATGGCCTCGTAGACCGGCTTGCCGTGTTCCAAGTGCCAGTTGATATTTTCGATCGTCACGGTGGCATCGTCGACCAGAATGCCGACCGCCAGGGCAAGGCCGCCCAAGGTCATAATGTTGAGCGTCTGGCCGGTCGCCCACAGAGCCATCAAGGCGGACAGGACCGCCAGCGGTATGGAGGTGGCGATTATGACTGTGGAACGCCAGCTGCCCAGAAAAAACAGGATCATAAGACTGGTGAGTCCGGCGGCGATTGCGCCCTCCCGGACGACGCCGTTGATGGCGGCTTTCACGAAAAGCGACTGATCCGTCAGGACGTTGACCTTGAGGTTGTCCGGCATCTGCTCCTTGAGCGTCGGCAGAAAATTCTTGACGCCATCCACCACATCCAGGGTCGATGCCTTGCCGTTCTTCAGGATGGTGGAGAGCACCGCCCTCTCCCCGTCGACGTGCACGATGTTGTTCTGCACATTGCTTCCGTCGCGCGCGTGGCCGACATCGCGCAGGTAGACGGTGCCTCCGTTTGCGGTCTTCACGGGCATATTGTTGATGGCTTCAATCGTGCTGGCAGCATTGTTCAGATCGACGACATACTGGAAACTGCCGATCTTGATGGTGCCGGCAGGCGTTATCTGGTTCTGGTCGGCAAAGGCGTTCTGCACATCGGTGGCAGAAAGGCCGCGGGCCTGCATCGCCTGGGGATCGAGGTCTATCTGGATCGAGCGGACCCGCCCTCCGTAGGAGGCCGTGGTCCGCGCGCCGCGAATGCTAGCAAGCCGGGGCCGGGCAAAATTCTGGGACAAATCCGCCACCTGCTGCTCGGACAGCGAATTGGAAGAGAAAGCCATCTGGAGCACCGGCACTGTCGATGCGCTGTACTCGATGATGTTCGGAGGCTGCATATTGGCAGGCATCTGGCGGATGGCGCTTTGCGAAATCGCCGTAACTTCCGCTGTGGCAAGCCTGATATCGACGTCGGGCTGGAAATATATCTTGGCGAGCCCGAGGCCCGGGATGGACAGGCTCTCCACATGTTCCACGTCATTTACCGTCGTGGTGAGCAGGCGCTCGTAATTCGCCATCACCCGGGCGCCCATATCGTCGGGCGACAGGCCGGCATATTGAAATGCCACGCCTATGATGGGAATGCCGATTTCGGGGAAGATGTCGGTCGGCGTCCTGATCGCCGCCAGGGGTCCGAAAATCAGGATCAGCAGCGACATGACGATGAACGTGTAGGGCCGCTCGAGCGCAACCTTAACAAGCCAATTCATGTAACCGCCGTTCCAACGCCAAAGCGCAGCAGGCTAGTAGGTCACGGCGAACGGGGGCAAGCGACATCCCGTCCCATCAATTGCCATTGGGAGGCCGATTTTCCGGGATGACAATTTGCGAATGTTCGGACACAGGTGGAAATATATAGGGAAAAACGGCGCCGCCCGGCTTATCGGCCGGGCTTTGGACCATAGTACCTGGAACTGAAGCCTCGAAATCCCGCTTGATTCGTCCTCAACGAATGGCAGGGCGGTTACCCGGCCAACCGCAAGATGCCTTCCTCCCACCAAGGCCTGGAAAAGAATGGTGGCCGGGAGTCGGGCCCGGCCACGATCGCGATGGCGCGTCGGCCGCTGCAGCCGCCTCGACATGACGCACGGCCTTGAAGCCATATTGCGCGCCGGGTTCACGGTTCTGCGTCACCACCGCGCCTCCCAGCCTGCCCTCCATCAAGGCCGTATTGATGGTGGCGGTGGGGTGAGCGGTTATAAATATCATTGTGGCCTAAGGCTATTTTTGCCAGAGCCTCACCTTTGAGGCTCGACCTTTGCGAAGCCTCGGCTCTGCAACTCAAAGAAGGTAACGGGATATTTGGAGGATCGTCTAAGCGCATTTTCATCTTTTCCATGAGGCTGCTTCATTCTTGCTGAATACCTTCGAGGTGTGAGGCTGAGGTCTGAAACAACCACGTCCGAGCGGCAGTTGGTCTTTGCGCTGGCCGCGAGCGGGCGCAAAGTATCCCTCGGTGAGCTTTCGGTTTGGCGGAATGACGGTCTGCTCCCGCCGCTGGCAAGCCATGGTTTGGGTACCGGTGCGGGCCGCCGCTATTATTGGAATGAGACGGATATACTGGCGCGCGCCAAATTGGCGTATGATGCGCTACGAAAATACGGCAGAAGCGACGCCGCAATCATCAGCCTGTGGCTGAATGGTTTTGAGGTACCGCTGCCGCGATTGCGCCGCGCCTGGCTACATCGCAACAAATTGAACGGGGCCGCAAAAATAAGGAAAGTCACCGGAAAAATCACGGCCAAACCGCCCACGATAAGCAGCCTGCCAGATGCGCTGGTATCGGCCGCGTTCCATGCCGCGGCCTGCATTGGGGGCGCATCCGACTCCGCCAGAATGGCGCTAATGATTCTGGAAAGAGCGTCAATCAAACTCGGATATGACGATGACCACGGCACGCAGGCGCAGTCGGGCTGGCGGCTGGTGATGACGGTTCTGCTCGCGCTGGATGGCAGCGATCTGGTTCCGGCTGCTTCTGAAGAGGAAATGCGGAACGCCCAGACCCGGCTTTCCCTTTCGCTCCGTTTCTTGCGGCGGTGCGCCGACAGCCCCGATACGCTTGTGGAATGCCTCGGCGCGCCCCTTTTCCTGTTTATTCTGGCGCTGCTGCGGTCAGGTCAACAGAGCATCCTGGACGCCTTGCAGGACCGGATGGAGAAGGCTGTTCGCGAAGAGGAGGCGCCGAAGCTGCAGCGGCCTGTTGCAGCCGCTTCTTATGGCGCGTCCCACTGACAGTTCCCGCGGTTCATCATAAGGGTGTTGAGCCGGGGCCGGCATGAACGCGCCGACCCCGCCCACCGCTGCTACGGCTTCACCTTCAAGGTCTGGCTCCAGGAGGCTTCGATCTGCTTTATGACGCTGTCAGGCATGGGCACATAGTCCAGCTTGCGCGCATCGTCCTGACCGCTCTTGAGTGCCCAGTCGAGGAACTTCAGCACCGTCTTGTTCCTGTCCGCCGGATAATCCGCGCGCATCAGCATGTAGGTTGCAGCCGTGATCGGCCAGCTGTTCGCGCCAGGCTGGTTGGTGAGGATTTCATAGAAGTCCTGCACCTTGCTGAAATCGGCGTTCGACGCGGCCGACTGGAACGCTTCCATGGTTGGCTTCACGCGCTTGCCGGCTGCATTGATCATGTCGGTGTAAACCAGCTTTGACTGCATGGCATAGGCATATTCCACATAGCCGATGGAGCCCGCGGTTTGCTGCACGTCTGCGGCAACGCCGGCATTGCCCTTGCCGCCCACACCGTTTGGCCATTCCAGCGCCGTATCGGCGCCCACCTTGCTGGCCCATTCCGGATTCACCTTGCCCAGGTAATTGGCGAAATTGAACGTGGTCCCCGAGCCATCCGCCCGATGCACCGTCAGGATATTCGTGGCCGGCAGGTTCAGCTTGGGATTGAGAGCCTTGATCGCGGGATCGTTCCACTTGGTGATCTGCCCCAGATAGATTTTGGACAGTACCTGCCCATTCAGCACCATGTCGCCGGATTTGATTCCGGGCAGATTGACGATCGGTACGATCGAAATGATGACCTGCGGAAACTGGACCAGCTGGTTGGCGGTCAGCTCAGCATGCATCAGCGGTTTGTCGGAATTGGCAAAATCCACCGTCTTGGATTCGATCTGCTTGATGCCGCCGCCCGAGCCGATGGCCTGATAGTTGATCTGGTCGCCGCCCTGCTGCGCATATTTCGCGGCCCACACCTGCAGAACCGGATAGATCGCGGTACCGCCTGCACCGGTCAGCGATTCCGCGTTCGCGGCGAACGCAGTGGTAACCAGCACCGCACCGGCGAGCAACATCATCTTCCTAGTCATCGAAACCCCTTTTCTCACGCGCAACCATCTGCGCGCCGGATGCGATAAGGGGGCAATGTTTCGTTCTCATGACAATCACAACTGCATTACATGTGGCCACACGAATATTTGTTCGACAAATGAAAGCCAAATAAACACTGCATTAAAATCCACTTATAAATCTGGGCCATTGCAAAACTGTCGTACAGCGCCGTTACCCACGCCCGCGGCGGCTGCTGTTGGCCGCGAGCGGGAACAGGACACATTCCATGAAGACCAAATTTTCATTGCGCTCCGGTGCGTGCTTGAGCGCGGCCGTTATGGTGCTCTTTGCGAAACCGGCCCTGGCGGACACCACACTGGCCTCGGGCCCGGTCACCGTGTCGCTGGGCGGGTTTATCGCATCAGAAGGCGTCTATCGCTCGCGCAGCGAGACCGCCGATATTGGCTCCAGTTTCAACGGCGTTCCTTTCTCCAACCAGTCCACCGGACATATGTCGGAGACCCGCTTCACCGCCCGCCAGAGCCGGTTGACGATCATGGCCCAGGCCGACGTCAGCTCCGACACACACTTGACCTTTTACAACGAGTTGGACTTCCTGGGCGCGGCCCAGACGGCAAACTCCAACGAAAGCAACTCCTACAATCTGCGCATCCGCCATATCTACACGACGATCGACTGGGATTCGCTGGGTCTGCAATTGCTGGCCGGCCAGAACTGGTCACTTGCAACCGCCAACACACACGGCATCACCCCGCGCAATGAACTGATTCCAGCCACCATCGACGCGCAATATGTCGTGGGCTTCAACTGGGCCCGTCAGCCCCAACTCCGCATCACCAAGAATTGGAACAAGGAGTTCTGGCTGGCGGTGTCGGTGGAAAATCCGCAGACCACTTTCGCAGGTAATGCCGCGGCGGCGCCGGGCGTGACGGTCGTCAGTAACCATGCCGGTGGGTCGTTGCTCGCCAACGTCAACAATTTCTCGCTGAACCACATCCCCGACGTTATCGGCAAGTTCGCCTGGGAACCGATGATCGGCGACGCGCAGCCTCTGCATATGGAGGTCTATGGCATCTATCGCGACTTCTATGACCGCACCTTGGTCGCGGCCGCCAATACGATCGGGCTGCCGATAGGCAACCAGAACAACGACACCTCCGGCGGCGGTGTCGGCGGCACCATCACCTGGTCCGCCATTCCCAAAATCTTGGATCTGCAGGCGACGGCGCTGACCGGCTCCGGCATCGGCCGTTACGGTTCGGGCCAACTGCCGGATGTCACCTTCCGCCCCGATGGCACCCTGGCGCCGATCCAGGAAACCAGCTGGATGGTCGGCGGCACATGGCACGCCACCCCACTGCTGGATCTTTATGCCTATGGCGGCCAGGAAGCCCAGAAGAACAAGACTTTCACCGTTGGCACCGCGACCCTCGGCCTCGGCAGCCCGACCTTGAACCTCGCCGGTTGCGCGATCGAAGGTGGCGCCTGCTCCGCCAATATCGAAACCGAAAACCAGATCAACGCCGGCTTCTGGTGGCGCGCCTATCAGGGCAAGTTCGGCAGCTTCCGTTTCGGCATGCAATATTCCTATCTCCACCTTACCGCTTTTGGTGGCGCGGGCGGCCTCAAGCCGACCACGGACGACAGCATGGTCTTCACCAGCATCCGCTATTACCCGTTCTGAGCCGGTTTGCCGGAAGCCGCAGCGGCCGTCGCGATATTCGCGGCGGCCGTTTCGCTTTTTGGGTTCAACAACGGGATTTCCATTCTGAAGCAACTGCCGAATTCCGGCACGCTGCGCAGGCTAATGGTGCCGCCATGGGCATGGCAGATGGACCGGACAATCGCCAGGCCGAGACCCGCCCCCTGCTCGCCACGATCGGGCGTCACGCGATAGAATCGCTCGAAAACTTTTTCATGGTGGCTGGGGTCAATGCCGATTCCGGTGTCCTCGACCGAGATGAAACCGTTGTCGTCCCGGATCCCTACCTCGACGGAAACGCGCCCCCCGCGCTGGGTGTATTTGAAAGCATTGTCGATCAGATTGACCAGGACCTGCTTCAGCCGTTCCCGGTCGCCCGCCACCATCACGGGAGATCCATCCGGGCGCATGAGAGTGATGTCCTTCTCCACCGCCATCAAGCTCATCTGGTCGATGGTCTCAACGGCCAACTCCATCAGGTCGACAGGAGAATGGGTGCGCTTGCCCCACAGGCTTTCCATGCGCGAAAGCGTGATCAGGCTGTCGACGATGCTCGACAGGCGGGTCATTTCCTCCAGCGCATTGGCGATGGCCTGATCCACTTCCGACGGCTTGCGCGCATTGGACGCAACCAGCTCCAGCTCACCGCGGATGATGGTGAGAGGCGTGCGCAACTCATGCGCGGCATCGGCCGAGAAGCGGCTGACATGGGAATAGGCGCCGTCCAGCCGGTCCAGCATGCGGTTCAGAGCCAGCCCCAGGGCTTCGATCCGCGGCTCGGCTCCAACCAGGGGCAGCCGGTTGTGCGGATTGTTGAAAGTGTAATTCTCCGCCGCGTTGATCATCACTTCCACGGGCGTCAGCGCCTGGCGCATCAGGAAATACCCGGCCAGCGCGGCAGCGATCAGCAAGATCGGCAGTCCAATAATCAACGATGTGGCGAGCCTTGTCTGCACGGTGCGGGCAAACTGGTCCGACTGGCCTGTCTCCACGACAAAGGTTCGGCCGCGCGAATCCCGAAATCCTCCGGTGAAGATCAGAACATTGCCTATGCGATGGGCGAGAGCCCCCGGTTCCGTCAGGGGCACTTGCGCCGGGCTGAAATCACGGCTTTCCGGTATGCCTGACTGATAAAGGATTCGCTCCCCCGTGCGAATGCGGATGAAACGGTCCAAGGGTTCGGGTGAAAAGCGCCGGCCAATCGTATCGGCTAGGCGTGCCGGCTGGTCCAGGAGGTTTTGGGACAGGTTCCAAACTTCTCCCGCACGATTGGCCAGGTTGGTGGCCGTCGTTTCGCGTGTGAAATAGCTGAAGCTCAGGACCGTGAAAGCGAGAAAGGCGCCCCCCAAAATCACCAGCAGCAGGCAGTACAGGAACACCAGCCGGGAGGTGACGGACCGGAACATCATTGCTCGGCGTCGAGCATATAACCGAGGCCGCGCACGGTGCGGATCAGCTTGTGGCTGTGACCTTCATCCACCTTGCGCCGCAGATGCCCAATATAGACATCGACGATATTGGTCAGACCTTCGAAAGATTGATCCCAGATCTTCTCGACAATCATGCTCCGGGACAGAACCCGGCCCGGGTGCAGGAACATGTACTCCAGCAGGGAATATTCCTTGGGGCTGAGTTCGATGCGCTTGCCGTCGCGCTTTACCTGACGGGTAAGGCGGTTGATCTCCAGGTCTGCAGCCTTCAGCACATTTTCCTGCAGCGCGGGCCCGCGCCGCAGCAGCGCCTGGACGCGGATCGCCAATTCCGCCATCGCCACCGGCTTGACGACATAATCGTCGGCGCCCGCCTGAAAATTTTCGACCTTGCTTTCGAGTTCGCTGCGTGCGGTCAGCACCAGAACCGGCATGGTATGACCCGTTTCGCGCAAGCGCCGCAGCAGGCTGTTGCCGGTGCCATCGGGGAGCTGCAAATCCAGAATGACTAGGTCATAGTGATAGCTTTTGAGATACTCGACGGCATCCGCGGCGGTACCGACCCCGTCGGCGGTGTAGCCCTCCCCTCTGAGGCTCCGCAAAAGAATGTCGAGATATTTCTTTTCGTCCTCGACGATCAAAATCCGCATGGCGTAACTCTTTCCGCAGCCTCCGGCTGCGCCGCGCAGGCTCCTAGCATCAGACTGTCACAAAACTGTCCCGTACCGCGAGGCAGCGGCATATTGCGGGTGGTGGGCCCGGAAATATCCATTTGCATCAAATGTTTAATCCTCATTCCCGATCACCCTTACCCTATCGCCCTGCGATATGGAATCGGGTGGGTTGTTTATCACCCGGTCCTTCGGGTCGAGCCCGGATGCAACAATCACGGTCGCTCCCAAATCCGTGCCGATGGTGATCGGCTTCATGACCACGCGGCTTTGTGCATCCAAGGTTGCGACCTCAAGCCCCGCGGCGCGAAACACCAGCGCGCTGGCCGGCAGCCGTAACAAGGACGCCGTACCGGGAATTCCCAGGCTCACCTGGGCAAAGCCACCCGGCTTCAACAGCCCATCCCGGTTGTCGACTTCAAACTGCACCAGCATAGTCGAAGTCTGAGCGTTGATGGCACCAGACGCCGATGCCAGCTTTGCCGAAAACCGTTTGCCGGGATATTCCGGCACCGTCAAAGACACGGTCATGCCAGGCACGATTTGGGAACTGTAGGATTGAGGCACGTCGACATACAGCCGCAGGGCATGAGTGTCGGACACGGTAAACAGCGGATTGCCGCTGGTGGAACTGCCGACCAGGGCCCCCACATCGACCGCACGGGCCGTTACGATGCCATCAAATGGGGCGACGATGCGCGAGAACTGCTTTGTCGCCAACAAGCGGTCCAGATTGGCCTTGGCGGATGTCAGCGCGTCGGTCTTGGCGGCGAGATCGGCTTCCTTTTCATCCACGTCTTGCCGGGCCACCGCATCCTGCCGTAACAAATTCTCCCAGCGGTTGGCGGTGACGGCGGACAATTTCTGCGCAGAAACGGCCGAGCTTAAGTCGGCGCGGGCTTGCGCCACCTGCTGATCGACTTCCGGCGTATCTATGACGGCCAGGACATCCCCTTTTTTGACCCGCGCCCCGATGTCCTTGAACCAGGCGTGCACATAACCCGGGACCTGCGCATATATCTTGGCATCGTAAAAGGCTTGCAGCGTGCCGGGCAGCGCCAGCGGCGAGGCCCTGCCGCCGCCATTCGCGGACACCAGGGCGACGGCGGGCAGTTGCGCCTCGCGCGTCCAGGTCTTGAGATTCCTGGCCTCGCTGAACCGCATATAGGCGCCAAGCACAAGGACACCGGCGGCGATGCAGGCGGCAGCGAATCCGGCGCGCTTGAGGTTGCGCTTTATTCGGTCACTCTCCGGGGGCAAGGGCCTCTCCTTCAATGAATCCGCTTGCCGCGCCGGAACGGCCGCGCACCAGCGCAAATACCGCGGGAACAAAGAACAGGGTCGCGAAAGTGGCGAACAGCAATCCGCCAATGACCGCGCGCCCGAGCGGGGCATTCTGTTCGCCGCCCTCGCCCAGACCCAGTGCCATCGGCGCCATGCCGATAATCATGGCGAGCGCCGTCATCAATACGGGGCGAAAGCGCGTCACCCCCGCTTCGATGGCCGCCTTGACGGCATCGCCGGTCGCTTCCAGCCGCTCGCGGGCGAAACTGACGACCAGGATGGAATTGGCGGTCGCCACCCCCATGCACATGATGGCGCCGGTAAGCGCGGGCACGCTCAGGGAGGTGTGGGTTGCGAACAGGGTCCAGGCAATCCCCGCCAGCGCGCCCGGCAACGCCATGATGATCACGAAGGGGTCGGACCAGGAATGAAAATTCACGACGATCAGCAGATAGATCAGCACAATGGCTTCCGCCAGGCCGAAAAACAGGCCGGAAAAGGCCTGGTGCATGGTATCGACTTGCCCGCGCACCGATACCACCGCGCCGGGCGGCACCTGATGATCGGTGGCGTCCAGCACGTTCTGGATACCGCGCGCGACCGATCCCAGATCGGAATCCTGGGTGGTGGCATAAACGTCGAAGGTCGGCTGGATGGCATAGTGAGACACGATGGCGTCGCTGTTCTGGCGATGAATGTCGCTCAACCCGCCCAGCAACTGGGAATTGCCCGCGCTCCCCGTAATCGGGAGCGCCTTGAGCGCTCCCAGCGTGTCGAGCCGGTACTGCGGTGTCTGGATCACGATCGGATAAGAGACACCGTTTTTGGGATTCAGCCAAAAGGCCGGCGCCACCTGGTAGCTGGAGGCCAGGTTGACGGCCACGGAATTGGTAACATCCTTTTCGGTAATGCCCGTCAGGCCGGCCCTGGTTCGGTCCACATCGATGCCGAATTCCGGGTAATGGGAGGATTGCTGCAATCTCACATCGGCCGCGCCGGGAATGGCGGCCATCCGCTTTGCCACCATCGCCGCATAAGCCTCATTTGCTGCCTTGTCGGGGCCTGAGACCTGCACATCGATCGGCGCCGGAGAGCCAAAGTTCAGGATCTGGCTGACGATGTCCGCAGGCAGGAAGGCAAAGCTTGAACCGGGAAAAGCGCGCGGCAGCCCAGCACGCAGTTTTCTGACATATCCCGCCGTCACGGCATGCCCCTCCTTGAGGGTGATCAGAATGTCGCCGTCCTCCGGCCCCACCCCTCCGGTGTTGAGATAGGCACGGTTGGTACCGCTGACCGGCAGGCCGATATTGTCCACGATGGAATCCAGCTCATCGGGCGGAATGACCGCGCGTATGCGGTTCTCGATATGGTCGAACAAGGCGGCGGTTTCCTCGATCCGCATACCGATCGGCGCGCGCACATGCAGCGAGATGGTGCCGGCATCCACAGTGGGAAAGAAATTTTCGCCCAGGAAGGGAACCAGGCCCAGCGACAACAGCGCAAAAGTCAGAAAGCCGGCGGCAAATATGCGGCGCCGCTCCAACACAAAGGCGATGTGGGTTTGATAGGCGGCACGGACCTTTTCGAACCGCGATTCGAAACCGTGTTGAAACCGCACGAGAGGATTGCCGGGGTGATGGCCCCTGCCGGCATCGTGGCTGCGCGCGACGGACGCATCCTTGCTGTCGCCATGCCCGACAAGAAGATAGCTCGCCATGGTGGGCACAAGTGTGCGCGACAGGATGAACGAGCCGATCATCGCGAACACCACCGCCTCGGCCATCGGTGCGAACAGGAAGCCGGATATGCCGGGCAGGAAAAACATCGGCACGAAAGCGATGCAGATGCACAGGAGCGACACGAAGGCGGGACCGACGATCTGCTGCGCGCCGTCAAGAATCGCTTGCGGCACCGTCTTATAGTGCTCCAGGTGCCAGTTGATATTCTCGATCGTCACCGTGGCGTCGTCCACCAGGATTCCGACCGCCAAGGCAAGGCCCCCGAGCGTCATGATGTTGAGCGTTTGGCCAAGGGCGGACAGCAGGGCGACCGAAAACAAAACCGCCAGGGGAATGGAAATCACGATCACAAGGGTGGATCGCCAACTGCCCAGAAACAGCAGTATCATTACACTCGTCAGGGCGGCCGCTATGATGCCCTCCTTGATTACTCCGGACACCGCAGCACGAACGAAGATGGATTGATCGGCCAGCGGTGCAACGGTGAGCGCTTTCGGCAAGGTTTCTCTCAATCGCGGCAGAATGGATTTGACATTGTCCACGATATCAAGCGTCGAGGCCTGGCCGCTTTTGAGTACGGTCATCAGCACGGCGCGATGGCCGTCCATGCGCACCACATTACGCTGCGGCGGCGCGCCGTCGCGGACATGCGCCACATCGCGCATATAGACCGTGGCACCATTGACCTGCTTGACGGGCAGGTCGTTAAGGCCTTCCGCCAGGTCGGGACTGTTGTTCAGCTTTACGTTATATTCGAATTCTCCCACCTTGATCGTCCCTGCCGGAATGATCTGGTTCTGGTTGGCGAGCGCGTTGCTCAGGTCCGCTGCCGACAGCCCGCGCGCGCTGAGCGCCTGGGAATCTATATCGAGTTGGATCTGCCGCTCGCGTCCGCCATAAGGCGAAGGAATCGCGGCCCCCTGCACCGACGCCAGGGTGGGCCGGATGAAATTCTGGCCCTGATCGTAAATGTCTTTCTCGCCCAGGGTTTCACTGGATAGCGCGAGCTGTAGGATCGGGACGGTGGAAGCGTTGTAATTCAGGATCAGGGGCGGGGTGATGCCGGGCGGCATCTGCTTCAACACGGTCTGCGACAGCGACGTCACCTGTGCCGTGGCGGTGCGGATATCCACGCCGGAATGGAAGAATATTTTTACGATCCCGACACCCGAAAGCGACTGGCTCTCGATATGGTCGATATCGTTGACGGCGGTGGAAAGCTGGCGCTCATAGTAATAGATAACCCGCCCCGCCATGTCGTCGGGAGACAATCCCCGATAGGTCCACACTGCCGCGATCACCGGGATGCGGATGTCGGGAAAGATGTCCGTCGGCGTCCGGACTGCGGCAAGGGTGCCGAAGATGACGATCAGGATCGCCATCACTACAAACGTATAGGGCCGTCTCAGGGCCAGACGGACAACGGCGATCATCGCTTAGGCAATCCCGGGCAGACGTTCGCCGCGTCTCGTGCGGAGAAGATGTGAATGCGCCGCCATCAGAGCCCGTCAGTCGGTGTTCGGCATCAACGCGCCCTGCAGGCCCGCGACGCATTCGCCGAACGCGCCGCTGCCCGGTAGCAGCCCGAGTTGCGCGCAGGAATAGCGCTCCCGCAGGAACTGCACATGGTTTGTCACGTCATAATAGCTCTTGCCGGGTTCGGTGCCGGGCGCGCCCGTAAAAGCGATAGCAGTAGGTTGTGGCGCCGGCGCCGCAGCTTTTGAGTCCAGTACACAGGTCGAAAATGCGGCCGTTCCCTCTGCCAGACCGCGCTGCCGGCAATCCCCATAGGCCGCCGCCATGTCGCGGCCTTCCATCTTCGCCGCCAGGCTATGGGCCAGGGTTTCGCGGCACATCGCAAAGTAATATTCGCCTCTCTTGAGGCCCATGACCTGCGTGCAGGTCGTGTCCACCAGGGAAACCTGTTCCGGTGAGATGGATTGCATGTCGGCCTGGGCAAAGGGCGCACAGGCGAAAAGGACCGGCATCACGGTCGCGCAGGCCAGTATCTTGTGGAGCATGGGCGTTTCCTCATCTTGCGTCCCATGCTGTAGGCCTTAAGCGCTGAAAAAATCTCCGATGACGGATGAAAATCCATTCAGGAAGAATGGATGCCTGCGGGATATGCGGCGCGTGCATGTTTGATCCGCATCGGCTTCAAGACAAAGAGCGCCATCAACGCCACACAGATATTCGCTGCGGCTCCGATCAGAAGCACCGTCTGCCAGCCTCCCCCCTTGCTCACCACATTGGCCAACGGCACAAGAAGAGCCGCCGTGCCTTTGGCGGTATAGAGCAGACCGGCATTGGTGGTGGCGTATCGCCCGCCGTAGGAATCCGTACAGGTCGCCGGAAACAGGCTGTAGATCTCGCCCCAGGTGAAATAGATCAGTCCACCGCTAAGCAGGAACCACATCGGACTGTGACCGTACAAGGCCAGAGAGCCTATCGAGACCGCGGATAACATAAAGGCGATGAACATGGTGCGTTCGCGTCCGATCTGGTCGGATATCCAACCGAAGAAGGGTCGTGCCAGGCCGTTCAACACATTATCCACCACCAGCGCCAAGGTCAGAACCGTTCCGGTGATGCCCAGAATGGTGAGCGGGGATTCCGCGACGCCGAAATCGGCAGCGATGGAGGCAAGTTGTGCGGTGACGATCAGCCCGCCCGCCGCCACCATCACAAACATCAGATAAAGGACCCAGAAGAGCGGAGTTCTAAGTGTCTCCAGGGGGCGGAAATTGCGAGCTGTCTGCACATTGGGACCCGTCATGATCGCAGCGGCATTTACCCTCGGCGCACGCAGAAAAAGCGCCACAAGCACAATCACCGTCCCCTGCCCCAACCCAAACCAAAGGAAAGCGGACTGATAGCCGTGGGTGAGGATCACCTCACGGATCGGAACCACTGTTGCTGCGGCGCCCGCGCCAAACCCGGCCGCGGTCATGCCGGCCGCCAGTCCCCGCCGCCCCACGAACCATTTCAGCGCGTTGCCGAGGCACGTGCCGTACACCGCGCCAGCCCCGATGCCCGATAAGATTGCCGCGCCATACAGCACCGGCAGGGAATTGGCGACGGAATCGATGGCCCAGGCCAGCGCGACCAACGCGCCGCCGATCATCACCACGATGCGGGGACCGAAGCGGTCGACGAACCAGCTTTCCACCGGCACCAGCCAGGTTTCCGCCAGCACGAAAAGGCTGAATGCAACCTGGATCGCGGCGCGCCCCCAATGATGGGCCTGATTGATCGGATTGACGAATAGGTTCCAGCCATATTGCAGATTGGCGATCATCACCATGCAGACGATGCCAAGCACGAGCTGGGTCACGGCGCCGCCGGCGCCGCTTTCTGAATGGATTTTCATAATCGAGGAAGTGTGCATGATGATTATTGCCATGCGCCTGTTGGGTTGGCACCCTCTCCTCGCCTTTTATTTTTCGCTGCATCTGCGAACATTTCGGGAGTGAACCCCATGTCGGATCTCTATCGCGCAAGCACGATTACCGCGCTGCTGGAAGCGGGGCGAGACGAGGCCATAGCCATCGGTGCTCCCGAACGCCAGGCACTGACCCATCGCGGTTTGCGCACGCTCGCGGCCCGCACGGTGCGCGATCTCAACGCTATGGGAATTGGGCGCAATGACCGCGTCGCCATCGTCCTGCCCAATGGGCCGGAGATGGCATCAGCGTTCATCGCCATCGCCTGTGGCGCCACCACAGCACCACTCAATCCCGCTTACCGTGCAGAAGAATTCGATTTCTATCTCTCCGATCTCAACGCCAAGGCGCTGGTGATCCTGGAGGGCATGGAAAGTCCGGCGCTGGCGGTGGCGGCCGGCCGCAATATCCCGATCGTGCGCCTGATACCGGGAAGGCTGGCGGGTGATTTCCGCCTGGAAGCGGAGCTGTCAGGAACGCCGGCGCAACCGGGCATGGCAGAAGAAAACGATATCGCTTTGGTGCTGCATACTTCAGGCACCACCTCACGCCCCAAGATCGTGCCTTTGAGCCATCGCAACGTCACGGCTTCCGCCTATCACATCGGCAACACGCTGGCGCTGCGCGAGGACGATGTCTGCCTGAACATCATGCCGCTGTTCCATATCCACGGGTTGATCGCCGCCACCCTTTCCAGCATCGCGGCCGGTGCTTCGGTGGTCTGCACGCCCGGCTTCAATGCCCTGAAGTTCTTTCACTGGCTCCAGGAGGCGAATCCCACCTGGTACACGGCGGTGCCGACCATGCATCAGGCGATCCTGTCGCGCGCCGACCGCAACAAGGACATCATCGCCAAGGGCCGGCTGCGGTTGATACGTTCCTCGTCCTCGTCCCTGCCGCCGCAGGTGATGGAAGCGCTGGAACAGACCTTCGGTGTGCCCGTGATCGAGGCCTATGGCATGACCGAAGCCTCTCACCAGATGGCCTCCAACCCGCTGCCGCCCAGCGCCCGCTTTGCCGGATGCGTTGGCCTGGCGGCGGGACCCGATGTCGCCATCATGGACGAAGCCGGCAATCTGCTTGCGCCGGGGAACTTGGGCGAGGTGGTGATCCGCGGCCGCAATGTCACGCAAGGCTACGAAGCCAATCCCGAAGCCAATGCCAAGGCCTTCACCAATGGCTGGTTCCGCACCGGCGACCAGGGCGTGATGGACGAAAAAGGCTATCTGCGGCTGACCGGACGGTTGAAGGAATTGATAAACCGCGGCGGCGAAAAGATCAGCCCGCTGGAGATCGACACCGTGATCATGGATCATCCGGCCGTGGCGCAGGTGGTCACTTTCGGCATGCCGCACGACAAGCTGGGCGAAGATGTAGCGGCGGCTGTGGTGTTGCGCGAAGGTGCCGCCTGCGATGAGCGCGAATTGCGCGCCTTCATCGGCACGCGCGTCGCCGACTTCAAGGTGCCGCGCAAAATCCTGTTCCTCGCCGAGATTCCCAAAGGCGCCACCGGCAAACTGCAACGCATCGGCCTGGCGGAAAAGCTCGGAATGACCGGATGAAGATCGCAATTTTCGGGGCGGGCGCCATTGGCGGCTATCTGGCGGTCAAACTGCACCAAGCGGGAGCCCAGGTCACTGTCATCGCGCGCGGTCCGCACCTGGCCGCTATGCGCGAGCGGGGCCTGACCCTCAAGAGCGAAGGTCAGACCACGACCGTTCGAGTGCCATGCACCGACAGTGCGCAGGAAGCGGGGCCACAGGACTATGTGATTGCCACCTTGAAGGCCACGGGCCTGGCGCCGGCAGCGCCGGCGATCGCAAGACTGATGGGTCCGGACACCGCTCTGGTGACGGGTATCAACGGCATTCCTTATTGGTACTTTTACGGCCTGGAGTCACCCTGGCGCGACCGGACGGTAGAGAGCGTCGATCCCGGCGGCGAAATCTGGCGCATCCTTCCGCCACGCCAGGCCATCGGCTGCATCGTTTATCCAGCCGCCGAAGTCATCGAGCCGGGCGTGATCGAACACACTTATGGCAACCGTTTCACCCTGGGCGAGCCGGACGGCAGCAAATCCGCCCGCGTCGAAGCCCTGTCACAGCTTCTGATGAAAGCCGGGCTGAAAGCACCTGTGCGTGCCAACATCCGCGACGAGATCTGGGTGAAGTTGTGGGGCAATCTGGCGTTCAATCCCCTGTCAGCCCTGACCGCTTCGACCTTGGACCGTCTGGCATTTCAGCCCGATTTGCGTTCTGTGGCGCGTATTATGATGGAAGAGGCGCAAGTTGTCGGGGAAGCGCTGGGCATTCGCTTCGCCGTCAGCATCGACAAGCGCATCGACGGCGCCGGCGAAGTGGGCGTGCACAAGACCTCGATGCTGCAGGACCTGGAGCGAGGCCGGCCCATGGAAATAGATGCGCTGCTCGGCTCGGTGGTGGAATTCGCGGAGTTGACGGGCAAGCCGGCGCCGCTGTGCCGGACGATATTGACGCTGGTACGTGAGCGGGCCCGGCAAGCGGGATGTTATCCAAAAGCCTAACGCGGCATCGGCCGCGTGGCCCTCAAGTCGCTGTCGCGCGGACCACTCGGCATTCAAATGCCAGCGGACCGCAGGCTCTTAATTTCAGCCATAATTGAGCTTTCGTCCTGCCGCGGGTCCGCACTGACGCTGTTGCGTGCGGACCCTTGGCATTCCTGCGCGCCCGGTCCGGGCGCGCAGGAATGGTGCGGTCAAGAAAGGTGCCACATCTGTTGTTTTTCAATCGCTTAAGGCAGGGTGAGGCACTTAAAGGCAGCATTGAAGGTTAAAGGTAATCTGGGCCGCCCGCCTCACCGGGTGCGCCTCGCACTAGGTGATGGCCGCTTAGGTGGGCGAACGCTGGCGGATTGTTTGCGCTTGCCATCCACCACCGTTATTGGGGACACAGGTTCCCCCCGCGCCGCCTGGGCATTCTTAAGCTCAAACACCTTTTGGAGCTTCTTTCCCATACCCCCTACATCAATAATGACATACCGCGCCCGATTCGTTCCCGCTGCTGATTTGTAAACTTCAAGCTGGGTCTCGTAGCCGTGTACCACTCTCCCGGTCGAGAGCTTCAATTCCACTACGACCTTAGCGGCGTAGCCGGATGAGAACTTGAAATCCACCGGACCACCACCGCTATCGGTCTCCGGGCTTACGTCGAGATTGTTCGCCTTACAGTAAACTTCGGCCACGGCAAAAAAGAACCGCTGGGAGCATCTCTCATGGCGCGCTTCGGCATTGTTCCAAAGATGTATCCAATTTCCTTTGTTTTCGATTAGATCGGCAAACGCAGCTATGATTTCATCCACTACCCTTTCCAGTTCGCCGAGTGTTTCAGCCGTGGGCTTCCTTATTGTGCAAGGGAAGCGCGCCAATAACTCCGTAAGGACATTGCGCCAGAGATAGTGACCCTCCATATCGGCTTTAGCGTCATAAGGTGCCTTGGTCGCAAGCATCACTGCATCCATTAGGGCCTTAAGGGCATTAGCGTCTTGTAGGACTGCACTCCGGGCTTCGTCTTTCTGCTTGCGCGTGGTGATAGCCCAAATATCTCCAATACGACTGTTTACCGTCGCCCTTAACTGCGCGTTTTTTGCAGCAGCCATCGCCACGTCGTCCCAACTATTCACAACCGGCAATGGCCTAAGTATGTCGCGTGGTACCAAAAATACGGCGGATCGCCCCGCCTCGAATGGGTTGCGCACTAGTTGATAGTGCCCATCGGGGAAAGAGAACCGCTCTGTCTTGATGCCAAATTTCTGAAGGGCGTTTTCAGTGAATTTGAGAATGGCCGGTTTTATCGCGTGTGTTGTCATATCGCTAATGCGGTCTGGACCGATGTTCCTTTCTAGCAAACCCATCAGAACAAAAAGCTCTGGGTCATCCATCCCGAGCGCAATAATTTCGCTGGCAGTTTTCATTATATGCGCGCGTAGATCGGGGCCTAACGCGCTACCGTGCGTTGTGCGGTCGCCGTATCCAAGACAAGTCTCCTTCGGCTCCTTGAATGTGAACATCTCATCCACAGTTCGCCAAGGCTTGTCACCGACCTGTTTCGAGTGGCGAAGAACCCTGATGATATTGCTAAAATAGGTCTCGAACTCTTTCACCGCGTCTTGGTGAATTGTCGGATGCTGGCTTACTCGCAACAGGAGGGGATCAATGAAAAGTTTTGTGTCCGCGTTGAGGGTAGGATCAAAGACATCGGCTGCCGCCAGCAGAGAGGCGGGCACACCAAAGCGTTCGCTAAACAGAACAGGGTTCCTGACGAGTCCCAATACGCTTCCCCAGCGTTCCTACTCAAAGGGCGTTGGTACCAGAGAAACCGCCAGCGGCGCATAGCGGAACGGGGGGACAGCATAATGGGGCTGGACTCCTAGCGCAAGGTTTGTTCTCCTATTGTTCTCATGCCCCCAGCCACCCCCATCCCGGCCATCCGCTCCGAGCGCTGTATCATCTACTGCCTCACCTGCGGTCGTGGCGTCTCAGCGGCCACCTATGTGGTCGAAGGTCTCTTCGGCTGGCTCCCCTATGGCCGGGTGACAAATCGTCTGCACTGCCGCACCGGCTGCGGCGACAGGTTCGGGATGGTGCTGCCTATAGACGCCCCTACCCCCAGGCTGTTCGCTCAGCGCTACCAGCTTGCGCCGCCTCCCAAGCCCAGGCCGGTACGGGATAAGGACATTGAGGAAGACTGCCGGGATATTTTGGTTGAGCTAAACGAGAACTACAGCTTCACCAAAATACACGCCAGGACAGCCCATCAGCAGATTGCGTGGTGGGGCTTCGATTACCTGTTGAAGAAGTATGCCCAGAATCATGGTGGCCCGCCTCACCTTGTCGTAGCGCGCGGCGCGCAATGGTCCCGCGATAGCAAGAGGGACTTCAAGGTAGTCGGCGGAAAACTAGTGGACCGGGAAGAGCATGATCCTGACACGGAAGAAGACGGCGTAGGCTAGAGAAAGGATTGCGCATGGCGAGGCTAAATATGGAAGTTGCGGCTCAGGATATGTGGGAAGCCTGGGGCGATGATGCGCAGCGGATCGCAACGGAGAATGCTGCGGCCCATGAGAAGCGCGGCGATGCAAAGGGCGCAGAGGAATGGAAGGCAATCGCCCAGGCATGTCGCATCCACCTAGGCCCCTCACCCCATCCTAAGCGCCCTTACGGCAAACTTCGGCCCCGCATTAGCCCGGTCCGTAGGTCGGCACCAAAGGTGGCTCTAGGCCAACTATTGCTGGACGTGTAGCCTGACGGACAATGATCCTGAGCGGGCTTTAGCAATGGATATGTTGGCAATCGGGTATTGGCAGCGTGCGGCTCAAGATTTGGGTCTGGATGTTGTTGCGCCCTTTCGGTTGACGCTTTCTGACGGTGCATCAATGGAGTTTGTTGCGCTGGTCAAATCGTTCGGAACGCCGGGTGGCATGTTGGTCCATACCGACTATGACGCGCTGAAGCCTTACACTCAAAGGTTGAAAGAAGACGGCTACGGCTGGTCTGCAATGCCGGGTATTTCTGAAGATAGCTACACGCGCCAAGGCGCAATTGATGTTCTGAACGATTGGGGATGGACAGGAGAAAAAGGCTTAGAGCCGAAGTGGTACTCCGGCGCATACTGGGGACAAGACGTGGACGAACTTAAAGGAAACGCTAAGTAGCTATGTGCGGCAAGTTCACGGCCATGTTCAGCTATTCCGAAGTAGTGGCAATGCACCAGCCACTAGGCAGCGCTGCGGACGACAAGGAAGTCACCTACCGGGTCGTGAACGAACTGCCGGTCATCATCCTGAACATCGTAGAGAACAAACGCCAAGTGGTCCGTATGCGGTGGGGCTTCCCCGATGCAAAGGACTGGCGCAGACCTAAGCCAATCCATGCCCGCTCAGAGACCGTAGACACCACCAAAGCCTTTGCCCAAGCATTCGCGGACGGGCAACGCGGTATCGTCCTAATGAAGACCTTCAACGAGGCACCGGACGTACCAGGGCCAACGGTGCAGCACACCATCACCCCCGATACGACCCTAGCCGCTGCCTTCATATGGAAACGCTTTGAGAGGATGCCAGGCGAACCTATGCCCATGTTCGCGTGTGTCCTATGCACCGTACCGGCCAACAAGCTGATCGCCACCCTGCCCACCGACCGTATGCCTGCGTCTCTAGCTCCTGAAGATTGGGGGATTTGGCTAGGTGAGAAGGAAGCCACGTTGGAGGAAGTGAAAGCTTGTCTGAAGACGGTCGAAGGTGTCCGCTGGACGATGGCTAAGGAGGGCAAGCGTGGGACTGTGGTGCGTGGTAAGCCGGTTGTTAGCGATCCAACGGGGCTGTTCTGAGATTTGGGGGCACCTATGACCGAAGAAATTAAACCAGCCGAACCTTCCAACAGACTTGGTTTGTATATCTGTCTAGTTATCGCAGTTTGGTTCGTAGCTTCCATCGTGTACGGCATGCTGTTTCCCCCATCACCTGCGGAACTTGCGGCAGCGAAAGCAAGCGCACAAGCAAGTCAACAATTGGAGCAAACCAAACGAGATACGCAGGCATTGCATCAACAATATCTTGATGGGCTTTGCCATCAAGAAGCGGTTTGCGAAAGATATGGGCCGGCTCGCCAAGAGTGCGCGACTGCTGGCAATTACAACAACTGCATTACAATAAAACTGGGATCACTGGACGCCAGCACCGTGGATGCTTGTACAGAGGACGGTAAGCTTGCGTTCCGCCCATCGGACATGCCGAACGGCGCCGTATGCTGGGTCAAAGAAAAGCTTCACTGAATGTTGGAATAAGTCGATGACCACAGGCTACACCCAAGCAGACCTAGACGACCTTCACCGGCTTATGATGGACCGCGCCCCGCCATTGCCCACGCTGGAAGACCTTAATACCACTCCAACAGCCACCGCAGCCGCCTTCAACGGCTCCCACACCGGCCTTCTGCTTCAGCTTCAGTTCCTTGCGGATCAATGCATGGTTCTCAATATCAACTGCGTTGTGGCAACTGAGTTGATGCTTGGGATTAATGAGGCAGCGTTCAAATACAAATGGTGGGACAAGATGCCAGCGGGAGGCGCAGAGGAAGACGCCTTACCGATCTACAGCACGGATCACGATGACAGCGCCCTGGCTGTCTTCACGTTGACCACGGGGGCCAGTAACGAAGGGATGCTAATTACCTTCGGGGATGGCAACAATGCGTATGTCAGGGCATTCCTGCCCAGGTCGGTGGCGCGTGGGTTGGTCGTGTCGATAATTACGGTAGCGGAACGTGGGGGATGGTGGGACGATGAGTTTGGTTTGGTGCCGGTTAGGGTGCCTGAAGAGATTGAGATACAGCGGGCAGCTAACCAGCTAATCAAGCGATATGGAGGGCGTGCCGCGTGGGAGGCGACGTTCCGGTCCAATGCTGCAATAGAGGCTGGCGATACATTCAACCACCAGCTCTGGCAGCGGGTGTGGCAAGCAGTAAGCGGGATGCAAAGTACCGCAGGGGAACCGAGTAAAAGCATCAACTAGACATTCAGCGGGGGCAAATGTCAGCAATAACAGACCTGAACGCTTGGCGCTTGGCGCAAGAGATAATCACGCTTCATCCTGAAGAACCGGAGTTCGCAGCCTGCCAGCTTGCAGACGCGGCTTGGGAGGCGGGCAACATGGCAACCTTCCGGCTATGGATGCGGGTCACTAAGGCCGTCGCGGAACTAGTTAGGACAAGGCCGCACGTTCGCGCAGCAATCAACTGACGGAAATCAAGGCAGCTTGTAATTTGAGTTGTACCCACGCGCACCCATTGAGATAGGCCCCACCATCCCGCATCTGTATGTCCGCATGGTCGAGAAAGGCAGACAGATGAAATCGCCGGACATACTACTCGCCCTCGTTCGCTGTGAACTGAAGGCGCGATACAATGGTTTAGGTGGCTGGCGGGTGTCCGCTAAGCCGTCGTTGCCCGATTAAAACCCTCCTGCCAAGCGGCTTGCACTGCAACTTGCCGCCACATCACCGCAAGCTCTTCAAAGTCCGCCGACATCGCTGCATCGGGACAAGTGTCAGCGGCACGATCCATCTCGGCTGCCTTGACTAAGCATTGTTGGGCGCTACGCATGAGTTACCTCCAAACCTTAGGTGCCCCAGTTACGGGCATCTAAGATCCTCGTTTCCAAGTGACCGAGTCCTATTTGGGATTGTACTCGTCCAGGGGGCCTTTGACGATCTCAAGGCCCCCTTTCTTCATGCGGTGATCAAGGCTGGAGGCGCTGTTGCCTACGGTCTTTGCGTGGAGCAGTCGATGTGCCAATCCGACGATTGCTGCAAATCGGCCAGCGCAAGCTTATCCGCTTCATCCCTGAATTTGTCACAAGCGTGTTGGAGTCGTTCCTGATCAAGTCCCGGGAGAGTTTGATCAGCCGACGTTTGACAGATCGCTGCCATCCTGTTGCAGATTTGTATTGCCGATAGATTTTTGAACCTAGCGTGTTCCATGCCGACCCAACGAATGGCCCGCAGTCAAGTTCCGGATTCAGTTGTGTTGGTTTCATGGTCAGTCCGGGCACCCGGACACACCTGTGAACGGGGAAAACAATAGGCAGCAGTAACTGAGGCTTGAGAGGGAGCGGGGTTAACTTCCGCCTTATTTCGCTGCAAAAATTTGAAATGCCATAACGCGTCCTGGCCGGGCTGATTTCCCCGGGTGGGGGTGGCCGCGTGCGTGGGGGTGGTCAGGTATCCTCACCCGCTGGCGGCAACAGCATCACCACCGCTCCGTCCACCTTCGCCCGCCTTCCCATGCCTCGCGCAATCTTCAGCAACGCTTCAGTGGCCTTTGCATTGGGCTGCTGGCCCAACTCTGCGCGCCGGTTCTGTCCCACGTTGGCAGCCTCGAACAAGGCTCCTGCTTCCGCGAAGGTCAGCACCAGGGCGACCGCGTGATACTCAGGCATGGCAGCGTTCCTAGACACTCATGGTGATCCTAGCAGCTTGACGGTCGCTCGTCCGCTGCCTATGTCAAACCTGACAACGGGCGTTGAGAGGAATGACAATGCAGGCGAAGGCGGGGAAGTTCGTGGCCTATTTGCGGGTGTCCAAGTCACGCGTGGGCAAGGCAGCGCTGGGGCTAGACGCTCAAAGGGAGGCAGTCCGACAGTTTGTCAGCAGCCGGGGCGGCAAGATCATCGCGCCAGAGTGCGTTGAGGTGGAGAGCGGGAAGCATGACAAGAACCGGCCTGAACTCGCCAAGGCACTGAAGCGGTGCCGGGTCACAGGGGCAACGCTTGTGGTGGCCAAGCTGGACCGCCTGTCGCGTAACGCTGCCTTCCTGATGACCTTGCGGGACAGTGGGGTGGACTTCGTGGCTGCTGACTTGCCGGAGGCGAACACCATGACTGTAGGCGTGATGGCTGTGGTGGCGCAGCACGAACGGGAGGCTATCAGCCAGCGCACCAAGGACGCCCTGGCGGCGGCTGCGGCGCGTGGGACCGTCCTGGGCGGCTGGCGGAAAGGCGCGGCCAAGATTGCCAACTACCAGCGCAAGGGCGTTGCAGCGGCTCAGGAGAAGGCGAAACAGGAAGCAGAACTCCGGCGGGAGGCATTCGAGGCGATGCCTGGGCTGTCGCTCAGCGCGATGGCTGCCCGGTTGAATGCTGACAGTGTTACCACCAGCAGGGGCGGAAGGTGGACCGCTACGGCTGTGAAGCGGACGATGGCCCACTTGGGTATCGAATAGCGGTATTCGGCACCACCAAATATGCGAATGCGGACGGCGCTTCCAACTTTAAGTTGTTGCCAGTTAGAGCGATTTAGGAACTCACTGGCGGGCGTTCTAAAATCAGGTAGGGTTTGATATTCGGCGCGTTCTCAGCTCCTCAGTGGCTTCCAGGGGCGCTCCGGTGAAACGAAATTAGGTACCCCTGACGGGGAAAGGACTTCTCTCGGCGCGCGAGAAAAAGCAACGCGCGGATCGGCGCCAGAAAGATACTAAAGGTTGTGGCTGTTCGACACTTCAACAGGTCACAGCCCAAGTTGCCCCTAAAAACCACCAGCCGAACCCCTGCGGCAAAATGCATCCTTCCTGTTTAGGAAGTGAATTTGCCCCGCAAGCCGTTGGCGCCGCCACAGTTCTTCAACAACCCTTCCGCGTTCGCATTAGTTGCGAAAATGCAAGTGTTGACGGTGCATCCCTTCATGCCCAGCGCTTGCCTCGCATCCCGCCATCGTGGTCGGAAGCGTCGAAGGGAATAGTCATGAAAATCGAAATCGAGTTTACAGCGAGCAGCTTCTACATCGGCACGCCGGATGGCTGGGCGATTTGGGTTCACAGGGTCAACGCGGGCGATAAAGGTGGCTGGTGGCCTCAAGTGGTCAAGGAACGGGGAGAGTACCTCCTCTGCTGGCTCCGAATTCGCTCGATCCTCACGCCGCCTGGGTGGCAGCCCCGGAAGTTGGCTACCATTATAAGTACACCGACCACCGCCTAAGCCATCGTAAGACCAGCCAAAGCAGCCGTGAGGGGCCACCTTCGCGGCTGTTTCGCTTTCGGGGCGTTAGGCAGGAATGCCGTCAACATTGTATCGCGCGAGGGTAGGATGTCGAAACAGGACGCCGCCGTACGGGCTTCCTACGCGACATAGGAATGATTGCGAAAAAGGAAGTGACATCAATGATGTAAACGGGCGAACATTAACCGGCCCTAAAGGATAGTGTCCACTCTCCCGTTTCCCATACGGTAGACCAGCAGGTAGGACCGTAGTGTCCCGCTAGGTCCCACCTAAGCTGCACTGACGTGCATCCTCTGTGGTCAGACACCCAGCATTGGTGGCTATCCCCCAACAGACACCCTGCCCCCGCTATTGTACCTCCTAACAGACACCCCGCGCGGCCTCGTCCGTGGCGCGTTCCTTGGGGTGGCTCTTCTCGTCGCCTCTGTCGCTCCCGTACGTGGTCGAGCGCATTGGCGGCGGGGGAGCATCGCGGGCGGCTGTTCTATTCTCGTGCCTTTGTCTTAGCCCCCGTATCAGTGGTTTCGGTCTTTTTTCGCGAAGCAACTTCACACCATCAGAAAGGAAATATGCATACCCCTCCCCGATCCGCCATTCGTGAGGCACAGGAAGCTGCCCGCACGCGCGGAGACAGAACGTTCGTAGTCTCTGATCCGTGCGCAAACGGTCATACCGCCGAGCGCCGTACCAGCAACGGTATCTGCATCACCTGTGCGACTGAGTACCGGACTAAGGCGAAGCCGAAGGATCAGCGCCTCCTACGCCTCCCCGCGACCGACATGCGACTGGTTCAACTCCACCAAGACAACACCACAGCCAGCCTAGCGGCCACGTCACGCAAACGGTTCCAAGAACTTACAGGCCGTCCAATATCGAAAAGCGTGGTCTACCGCGCAGCAATACGCGCCTTAGCACTGTATCTCAGCAATGCCACCAACCCGGCTGAAGTGAAAAGCCTCATCTTCTAATCGACAACAAGGATCACCATTGAGCCTAAGCCAGCTTCAGTCCCGCCTAATCCCACTTATGTTCCGCAAACTACCACTTCCAGACATCATCGCGGCCATGTCCGACATACCTGAAGAGCGCGTTATCGCGGCCTTTGACGACCTAATGTGCGAAGCGTTTGACATTGAACTCGCCTACGCGGCTGCCTAACACCCACCTCAAACTAGCGATAGCCACAGCGATAGTAGACAAGATCAAGTTGGAAGACTTGATTGAGAAATTGTGGAGGGAAGACCCTGATGAAATCAGATCATTCTACCACCTAATTGCTGACAATCGGATCAGTGACGGTTGGCTGACCAGCTATCACCGTAAGCGTGAAAACAGGAAGAAGGCCAAGTTGCTGACACGCAACAGGGTTGGCCTGACACTCAACGCCATCGCAAAACGGACCGGCATCGCTAAACCCACCTTGGTCAGCCTTATGGAACACCACGGCTTCTTGCATCTGGTGCAATTCGGTCTTGAACAGAAGCGGAGGCTGGTCACTGAAGACGCTTTCAACGCTCACCTAGGCCACAACGTGAATCCAGCAAACCGTATCGGCCACCTAGAGGGTCAGGGGAAAGCAGCCAATTTCCCTGTGTTCTATGAAGACAAGCTGCCTGACGTTCTCTGGGTACTCGATTTTGACGGGATCAGGGAGAAGGTGAGTAGGTGGGCTGACAAGAAGGGCAAACTTGCTTGGCTCCTGTCGGAACACTCTTACCTTCCTGACACTGAACTCGCATCTCTCTCAGGCTACAGCGTGAAGGGAGTGTTCAAGGCCAGGACGAAGGTGGGCGCACCTAAGCCCACTGAAGCTGTCTTAAAGGCAGCGTAACTGGCCACCTACACGACCCTTAGTCCCTACGGTCCCTACTATAACTTCTGTCGGTACTTTTGTCGGCCTAACGGCTTTCGCCCCCAACCGTATTCCTGTCCGAACAGCCGAAAGACCAGCAGGTCGCAGGCCAGGAAAACGGCTTGGGCAGGCCACAGGTCTTGGGCCGCTCTCAAAAAGATTGCGCGAAACCTCTCAAAGTCCGGAATATCCAAACCATACAGCCCAACGCAGCAGAGGCAGCAGAGGGCGATAGCGTGGGCCACCAAGACAGGCACAATCCGGCTCGCACCGAACAACTTACTGAACACTGTCCGCACTAGCAGCGTAATGGGCAGGCCGAACACCAGTGCCCAAAATCCATACGACAAATAGTTGGAAAGCACTTACCGGCCCCCGGCTGTATCCAAGCACTTCACTTTACCCCCAACCCCACGGAAAACCCACCTATGAACCACCGTAACGCCCTTCGGGGCGACCCTACCCTGCTGTCAGAACCGCAGTGGCACATGCGCAGTGCTACCGAAGCTGACATGCGCTACATCGCCTCTAGGCTGACAACTGAAAGCCTTCAGGAAATAGACGCCCTCTCCCGCTTCCAGCCCGTTTCCGTCCTGTTGCAGAACATGGAGCGGAAGGGGGTCATCGTGGATAGGCGCAAGCCTGACTGGCCCTTGGCAGTGTTCGAGATATTCGGACAGCCTGGGAAACCGGCAGCCTATTGGTCAGCCCTGACGGAGACAGCCCTTCGCCAAGATTGGTATTGGGGCTTCAACGATCATGTCAATGCGATCTTGAACGGGATGCAGAGCCAGCATCCCACCCTCTTAACCTATGTCGATGCGCGCAATGTCCGCCAGATGAACTGGCTGGAACGCACCGGCTTTCACCATGTGGAAGACATTCCACAATACGGAAGATTAGAAATGCCCTTCAAACTCTATAGGCGCGGCGCACCCCATGTGTGAACCCGTTAGCCTGTCTACGCTAATGGCGACAACGCTTGGAGTGTCAGCCGCCGCTCAGACTGTCAGCTTCATCGGCCAGCAGAAGCAGTACAACGACAACGCCGCCAGCGCTGCGAACTCCATGAGGATTGCCAACCAGCAAACCAACCTGGGGATACAGCAAAGCGAAGCGGCAGACAGCCTCAAGGCGCAGCAGTCGCAGCGTGACATGATTGTTGCGCAGGCCACAGCCGCCGCTTCAGCCGGTGAAAACGGTGTGTCAGGCAGCAATGTTGACGAACTGATCGGTGACTACCACGCCGCTGAAGGCCGCTACATGACCAGCCTAGCAACACAGGGTCAGTGGAACAGGCAGCAGGCCGACTTGCAGAAGCAGGGTCAGGTCGCCACCGCACAGCGGCAGATAAACTCTGTAGCCAAGCCGGACTTCCTCGGTGCTGCGCTGCGCATCGCTGGTGATGGCCTGAACACATACACCAATCTCTACGGACCAGCAGCCCAGCAAGGCCGTGCCACGCGGTAACGGACGCCCTTCAGGTCCGCCCAAAGACCCCGCACCTTTTGGCTATCCCCTCCTGAAGCACTGCGCAACAGCCGCGTTGCTAGGCGTAAGGCCGAAGGACCTACCGCACATGAACCTGCGGCGCGAGTTCTTCAAAACCACCTTCGTCTACGACCCCCGTGAAATCTTTCCGCTAATGCAAAAGCGGCATCAATCAAACCCCAAGGAAACACGAACAACAACATGACCAACCCTCTATTTACATCGCTGGTTGTTCCGCAAGACGGCAATGCAGGATGGCAGCCTAAGCCCGTCAATACCGACACCAGCGCGGCCACAGGAAGTGACCCCTCCGGTTACACGCGTGCTGTGATGCGAGACGGCCAGTTCAGCCACTCTGAGACCGGCAAAGCCTCGTTAGGTTCAAGCGGGACGGCAGTGCAGGACGCTACTGCGGCTGCCAAGGTGCCGTATGAGACGGCGCTAGACCCCGCTACCCGCTGTCGTGTCGCTCCCGATCAGGTGAAGGATGAAACCATCCTCTACTTCCCAGGTCGCGGCGAAGTGACCGCCAGAGACGCGCGTGCATTGGGCTGGCTGTCTCCTACGCCATCTTCAGCGCAGCCTACGCCCACTGGCGAGACACCTAACCGCCCTGCCGATGCGCCCCAGGAAGACACCAACCCCGACTTGCAGGGTGAGGCGTTCACCGACGCCACTGCTGAACAGGGTCTTACCAATATCGTCAACAGCACAGGCGGCATGGAACAGATGACCGCTATTCAGGAAATCATCAGCACGGGCGAGGTGGGGCAGAACACGCTCGCCACCTTGGCAAGTCAGATGGCTATAGAACCTGAGCAGCTTCAGCAGCAGTTCGCCCCTGTTATGCAGGCGTTTGAACAGCAGGCACGCGCGGTGATGTCCGAAGGCGGATTAGATAGCAATGATGTGGTGGCATGGGCGCAGCAGCACAAGCCGGACATGTTGCAGCGGGCCATGCACAAGCAGGCCACCATGCGCAGCACCAGCGGCTACGCTACGTTGCGGCAGGAGTACCTTGAGAGCATGGCAGATCACAGCCCGTCAGTTGCTCTCAACGCCGACTTAGGCCCTGGCTTCAGCCAGCGTCAGGACAGCAAAGGCCGCGTCATCGTCCGGCTGCCGAATGGTAGCGAAGTCGAATGGCGGCACGCTATCAAAGCGTTCGGCCCAGGTAAGCGCTAGTCAATTTGCAGACTACCCCATTTCCCATTCTATCCGTGTGGGCGATGGGGTGGTCTCAATTCTTGGTGCCCGGAGGATCAGGCCATTCACCAGTAATGGACCGTGCAATCAGGAGAGCGACGACCAGAACGGCGCCTATCGCTAATAGGATCAATCCGCTTGTTTGCATGAAGTGATAGGTGTGCCCGATCCAAGGCTTTACATAACCGTTGCAGTGGTGGCTGCCACGCCTTCCTACAGAAGCCACCAAGTGAAACGTTCGCCCACTTTCTGGCTCCGGCTGCGGCGTTGTGCAGGCACCCATGCCAATAATGTTGACGAAAAAATAAATCCCGTACCAAGCAATGAACGTCCATAGCAGCTTCTTGAAAATCCGCACCAGCAGCGCGACCACCTTGCTGTCCGGCTGCGGCTTATCTCCTGTGAATTCGCGCATCTCCCCCTCACCCCATACGCTGCTCGCCAGCTTCCAACTACTTCAAAGGAAAATGCAACCTGACAATCTCTCACGGGGCGCGGTTTGAGCCGCCGTCCCGCGCGCTGCACCCAAGCTGACATTCGCCGCGCGATCCAAGCCGCCCAAAAGGCGGGCGTCCCAATGGCTGTGGAAATCACCCCAGATGGGACCATTCGACTCACTCCCACCCCAATTTCCATTCACCCGACTCTTGGCACAGCCAGAAAGATCGTGCTTTGATTCCGGCCATGCCCAAGCCTCGCCCGCCCTACCTACAGAAGCAGACTACCCGCCACGGCAGACACGTATGGTACGTCCGCAAGGGCGAAGGCCCGCGCGTCCGTATTCACGGTGAGTTTGGCACTGAAGACTTCAATGCCAATTACCTGCGGGCTGTTGAAAGCATAATAGCAAAACCCAAGGCAAAGGTACGCACCGCCACTTTGCAATGGCTGTGGGACCGCTACAGGGAAAGCACCGCCTGGGCAGATTTGTCCTCAGCCACACGTCGGCAACGTGAGAACATCATGCTGCATGTTCTAGAAAGCGCAGGTGCCGAACCATTTGGCGACATCACGAGTGACACCATCGAGGAAGGTAAGGACCGCAGGCGGGCCACGCCGTCCCAGGCGCGCAACTTCCTAGATTGCATGCGCGGTCTGTTTCGCTGGGCGAAGACTGCCAAGCACATCAAGGTAGACCCAACGCACGAGGTAAAGAACCCGAAGAAGCGAAAGGGTAAGGGCTTCCCCGCTTGGACCGAAGAAGATGTTGAGGCTTATCAGCGAAAGTGGCCCATCGGCACGAAGGAGCGCGTGTGGTTAGACTTGCTGCTCTACACCGGCCCGCGCAGGGGCGACGTTGTGAAGCTAGGGAGGCAACACGAACGCATGGAAGTTGATCCTTACACGGGAGCAACAATCTGCGTGGTGTCATTCAGAACCGAGAAGGGTGGGGAGACGATAGAAGTCACCATTCCAATTCTACCGGTACTGCAAACAACCTTGAATGCTGGGCCGACCGGCGACCTTACCTACATCTGCGGCGACCGGGGCACCCCGCTAACGAAAGAGAGCTTCGGAAATGTGTTCAGTGCGGCAGCCCGCGCTGCGGGCGTGATGAAGTCCGCTCATGGTGTCCGCAAGATCGCGGCAACAACGGCAGCGGACAATGGAGCGACGGTGCATCAACTGATGTCGATCTTCGGTTGGAAGACCACGCAGATGGCCGAGTTCTACACGCGAGAAGCGAACCGAAAGCGCCTAGCGCGCGAAGCAATTCACACGCTTTCGAGAACGCTTGGGCAACATTCTATCCCCTCACCTACTCGTTCTGTTCCCCTCACCTTGGGAAAATCGAAGTAGGTTCAAAGGGTTATTTTTCCACTGGTGCGGTCAAGAAGACTCGAACTTCCACGGGTTGCCCCACTAGCACCTCAAGCTAGCGCGTCTACCGTTCCGCCATGACCGCACGCCAAAGGGAAAAATCCCGGTAGGACGGGGGGTTTAGCAAGTGCCGGGGGGAAGGGCAAGCAGTCCGGGGGCCCTCCCGGAAACAGGGTTCTGGCCCTCAGATACGGGCCGGTATGGGAAAACCGGATGGCAACCATGCCAGGAAATCGAAGCTGGCAAGTGGTGCTTTTGCCTTAGTCTGGCGCGCTCCATGTCCCTCGAAACCCTCACCGCCTTCTCGATCTTCACCTTGGTCATGGCGTTCACGCCCGGACCCAACAATGTGATGCTGGCCTCCTCCGGCGCGCGCTTTGGCGTGGCGCGTACCCTGCCCCATCTCGCCGGTGTGACGGTCGGTTTTCCGGTGATGCTGTTCCTGGTCGGGGTGGGGCTGGCCTCCATCCTGCTCGCTTCGCCTGGGCTGCAACTGGCGATGAAGATCATCAGTTGCGCTTATCTGCTTTGGCTTGCGTTCCAGATCGCGCGCAGCGCCTCGGCCGCCGGCGACAGTGGCGGCGGCAAGCCGCTGAACTTCCTGCAGGGCGCGGCCTTCCAATGGATCAATCCCAAGGCCTGGCTGGCGGCGGTGGGCGCCATTTCGGCCTATACCAGTGTCAACGGCCACCAGCTTTATCTGCAAGTGGCGATCATGGCCCTGATAACCTTGGTGGTGACCCTGGCCAGCACGCTGACCTGGACGGCGTTCGGGGCCGCCATCCGCCGATGGCTGCGCGCGCCGGCCGCATTGCGCCTGTTCAATATGGCGATGGCGTTGCTGCTGCTGGCTTCGACCGCGCCGATCCTGCGCGAAACCTGGGACGCACTGGCCGGCTAGATGCCACCGCCATCCGTGAGATGAATCCCGCACTCATCCTTATCGAGCCCCGACCAACGGCCGGCGCGATAGTCCTCGCCGGCCTGAACGCGACGGGTGCAGGGCATGCAACCGATGGAGGGATAACCGTCCTCGACCAGCGGATGGCGCGGCAGGTTGTTGCGATCGATAAAGGCTTCCAGCTGATGCAGGTCCCACTGCCACAGCGGATTGAAGCGGTAGCGGTCCTGGAAATATTCCACCGGCAGCATGTCGGCGCGCTCGCGGGTCTGGAAACGCTTGCGGCCGGTGATCTGGGCCTGGAACGGTTCGAGCGCCTTGTTGAGCGGAATGGTCTTGCGGAAATCGCAGCAGGCATCGGTATCGCGCGACCATAAGGTGCCGTCGGGATCCTTTTGCTGGCGCGCCTCAAGGCTGGGCGCCAGCGAGCGGACATCGCCCAGGCCCAGAACGTCCTGCAGCCGGTCGCGATAGCGCAAGGTCTCGCCGAACAATTTGCCGGTATTGAGGAACAGGATCGGCGTATTGGGATCGATGTCGGCGACCAGCTTCAACAGCACCACCGACTCCGCGCCGAAGGAGGACACCACCGCCGTCTTGCCGGCGAATTCTTCCTTCAGTGCAAGCTCCAGGATGCCATGCGGGTCGCGGCCCTTGGCTTTTTCCTGCAGCGCGGCCAGACGCTGCGCCGCTTCAACGTCGCTGGCCGCTGCCCGCGGCCTCACGCCGCGCTTGGTGTCGATGACGGTCACGTTGCTCATAGCCACCCCATCCGCGTGATCAACGCACGCACCTGTTGCGACACTTCTTGCGGCGACAAGCCCTGGGCCCGCAACTTGGCGCGCGCCATGCCCAATTCCTTCAACCGCACCGTCCATTCCGGCCCGAACTGGTCCGCCAGACTTTCGCGCAGGGCGCGCGCCAGACCCGGAACCTGCCCGCCCGTGGATGCGGTCAAGAGCAGGTCGCCCCGGCGCACGATGGCGGGGACGTGAAAATCGCAGAGCGGCAGCACATCTTCCACATTGACCAGAACGCCCAGCGCCCGCGCCCGGATGGCCAGATCGCGGGCCTCGCCTTCCGGTAGGCCGGCCACAAACAGGACCTGCAAGCCGCCCAGAACTTCATCGGAAACCCCGTCCGGCAGCAGGCGCGTCTCAACCCCAGCCTCAGCCAGAAGGGCGGCCCGGCGGTCGCGTTCCGGCCCCCGGCCGGCCAGGCCAGCTTTGAGATGGATAGGGTTCAGGACAAGGGGAAGCATCGGTCCTCTCACGTCCTGAGAGGTATGCCCGGAGGGGCTAAAATGCAAGAATTGAGTGGGGAATAAATAATTATACAGTAAACTTATGTGTTATCATAGCTTTTGAGCAGATCGACCACGGAAACCGCGATTTTATCGCCCTGGATCTGGATTTCGCCTCTGGCCACCGGCTTGTCATTGGCCAGGATGGTCACGGGATCGTCCTGGTGGGTGTCCAATTCGATCACAGCGCCGCGGCCCATACGCAGCAACTGGTGCATGGGGATTACGGACCGGCCCAGCACCACCGAGATTTCGACTTTGACATTATCGACATTGGAGGCCATGGACCGGCACCTTACATAAGGAAGACCCGGCCACGGTGCCGGAACATGGTTTCGGAAAGCTTAATTTGCCCGCTCCCGCCGTCCGCCCGGTAACTTCCCAAGTCGAATGGAAGATCAGCGACAGCCTGGTCCCCTATCCCGATGCCCTGGTGGAAATGGAGGCCCGCGCCGCCGCTATCGCTGAAGGGCGTGCCCGTGAACAGGTCTGGCTGCTGGAGCATCCACCCATCTACACCGCCGGCACCAGCGCGAAGGACAGTGACCTGATCGAGGCGCGCTTTCCCGTCTATCACACCGGGCGCGGCGGCCAGTTCACCTATCACGGACCCGGCCAAAGGGTCGGCTATGTGATGCTGGACCTGAAGACCCGCAAGCCCGATGTGCGCGCCTATGTCCGTGACCTGGAAGAGTGGTTGATCCAGACCCTGGCCCAGTTCAATGTCAAAGGCGAACGGCGCGAAGGCCGGGTCGGCATCTGGGTGCGGCGCGGCATGCGCGAAGACAAGATCGCCGCGCTGGGTGTGCGCATCAAGCGCTGGGTCACTTTCCATGGCGTGGCGCTGAACGTCGAGCCGGATCTGGCGCACTTTTCCGGCATCGTCCCTTGCGGGGTCACGGCGCATGGTGTCACCAGCCTGGCGGAGTTGGGCATGCCGGCGACCATGGCAGACGTGGACGTGGCGCTGAAAAAGAGCTTCAAATCGGTGTTCGGTTAGATTCTTCTAACCTGGGGCAACTTGAGGGGGATTTTCATGCCGCGCGTATCTGCCGCTTTCTTTATGACCGGTGCCTTGTTCCTGCTGATCGGCATGTGCTGGGGCATGGCCATGGCGATGACCGAGAACTTCACCTTGGCGCCCGCGCATGCCCATCTCAATTTGCTGGGTTGGGTGACCATGTCGATTTACGGCGGCTTTTATGCACTTACCCAGAAGACCATGTCGCCGCGCCTGGCCTGGATCAACTATGGCTGTGCCACCCTGGGCGTCGGCATTATGATTCCCACCCTGGCGGTGTTTCTGACCACCGGCAATCAGGCACTGGGACCGGTGATCGGTCTGGGAGGCATCCTCAACATCATCGCGCTTCTGACCTTCTCGATTTCCGCCTACCGGGAATTGAAACGCGTTCGCGTGGATTGATGCCGGTCTACGGGCTGTGCCAGGCGGATTTCCATGAACCGTCCGCCTGCTCTACGCAGACAATAGCCTGAAGGCCTGTGGCATGATCATGCTGAGCCGCCCGGATCGCCCAGGCCGTGGCGTCCTGCTGATCCAGCGAGGCATGCAGCCCTGCGCCGCTGTCGTCCTCGACCCACCAGCGGGAGTCGTGGCGCACCACATGGTAGGTGCGGTCGGGTGTCGCTGCTTTGGCTTGAATGGACGTCATGAAGGCCCAACGCACGAATCAGAAGGAACGATCCCTAAACCGAAGGACGGCGCACAAATCCTTTTTCCGCCGGCGGCTCGCTATTGTGCAGATCGACGGCGCTGACCTTGGCGCCGTGCGGCCCCTTGGTGGCGTGGCCGACGAAATTCTCCACCGCCTTGGTGGGGCCGGACACCAGTGCCTCCACCGAGCCGTCGGAACGGTTGCGCACCCAGCCGTCCAGCTTGTTCTGCTGCGCCGCCATCACCAGGAAATCGCGAAATCCGATGCCCTGGACAAAACCATGCACATGGACCCTTAAGGACGTAATATCTTCGCTCACGCAAATCTCCCATGGCCCAGGCAACCGGTTTAAGGCCTTCCGCTAACATAGTCCCGCGACAACCCCATACAAGATGGCCCCGTTTCCCCGTTCCCTGTCCTTGGCCGTGTTCCGCGCTCATATCGAGAACGGGCTTTCCGTGGCCATTGGCGTGGGCTTTACCGGCCTGATCGCCGGCTGGGCGCTGGGCTTCGCGGCGGCGGTTGCCGCCGCCACCGGCGCCGTCTGTGTCTCCATCAGTGACCGTACCGATCCCTTGCGTCTCAAAGTCTGGATCATGGGTTTCGCCTTCCTCAGCACCGTGTTCTTCACCGGCCTGTCGGATTTCACCCATTTCTCCACGACGGCTTTCATCGCGGCCACCGCCTTTGTCGGGATCTGGACAGGCTTGGTTTCTGCCTATGGCCGATGGGCGCTGAGCCTGGCCATGACATCGGTGCTGGCCTTTGTCTTCGCCATGGGCCAGCATTATGCCGAGGCTTCCGAAGCCGCCGACCATCTGGTCCTGACGGTGTGCGGCGCGCTGGTCTATACGGTCTATTCCGTGCTGGTGGCCTGGCTGTTCGACGACCGCAGCCGCAGGCTGCTCTTGGCGGAGGCGATGCATGCCTTTGCCGGTTATCTGCGCGCCAAGGCCGCCCTTTACAATCCCGATGCCGAAGGTCCCGGCGCCTTTCGCGCCCTGATCGATGCGCATGCGGCCTTGGCCGACCGGCTGCAGGCCGCGCGCGACAGTCTGTTCGCCCGCCGCCGTCACCGCATGCAGTTGAAGCGCATCGATACCTTGATCGCGCTGTTGGATGCCTTTGAAACCGTGCTGTCGTCGGACGCCGATTACGAGGCGCTGCGCGGCGCCCCGCAGCGTGATCTCTTGTGGCGCTTGAACGGCTTTGTGCTGGAGATGGCGGCGGAGGTCGAGCGTTTGACCCTGGCGCTGCGTTCCCGTCACGGCCATACCACGCCGCCGCGCCCCATCGAGGAAGCCGGCGCCTTGCAGGCAGCGGTGGCGGAGTTGCGCAAAGAGGCGCCCGACGATCCGGTGGTGTATGGCCTGACTGCCACCGTCAACAAGCTGGCGCTGGCACAGTCCTATATCGTTGCGTTGGCGAAGGCGCTGGATGACGCGGCCGAGCCCAGCGACCTGGCCAGGAGTCTCGACCTCGACCTGTTCCGCCAGGATGCACCGCGCGGCTTGGGGGTTCTGGTCAACCAGTTCCGCTGGCGCAGTCCTGCCCTGCGCTATGCCATCCGCCTGTCCCTGGCGATGACGACAGGGCTGGCGCTGACCTTGATCTTTCCCCGTTTCGCCCATGCCAATTGGGTGCTTCTGACCATCGCGCTGATCATGCGCGCCAACTACAGCGTCACCCGGCAGCGCCGTTGGGATCGCGTCACCGGCACCCTGATCGGCTGTGCCCTGGCCGTCGGCTTCATCAACAGCATGCCGGCGGCGGTGCTGTTGTTCCTGATCGTGGTGGCGGTCGGCACCAGCCATGCCTATGGCCTTGTGGCCTATCGCATCACCGCGATCGGTGCTTCGGTCTCTTCCCTTTTGCTGCTGCATTTCGTGGACCCGCAGGTGCGACCGCTGTTCTTCGAGCGCATCGTCGACACCCTGATCGGCTCGGGCCTGTCCTGGGCTTTCAGTTACCTGTTGCCCTATTGGGAACGAAACGATTTGCCCCGCACGGTGCAGGGTCTGCTGGCCGCCGATGCCGCTTATGCGCAAGCCGCGCTGCAACGCGCGCCCATCTCGCAGCGCTACCGCCTGGCGCGCAAGAAAACCCTGGACGCGGTGGCGCAACTCTCGGGCGCCATCCGGCGGCTGGCGGACGAGCCCAGCCCCAACCGCCGCGCGCTGGCGACATTGGGGGAATTGCTGGGCGCCAATTACCTTTTGGCATCCGATCTCTCCTCCATGCCGGTACTGGTGAAATTGCGCGCCTCGGAGCTGGATGCCGTGGCCGCCGATGCCGCCATCGCCGCGACCCGCGAAAGGGTGCTGCTGCTGCTTGCGCCCGAAAACACCGATCAGCCCGAGATCACAGCGGCCCCGCGCGAGGGCCTGGCCAATATGCGCGGCAACGCGGCGCCCGAAGTGCTGGCACGGCGGCTGAACCATATCGAGCATGCCGCGCAGAAAGTGGCGCGGCTGGCGGCGCGGCCGGTGATCGAGAATATTTGAGCGGTCTTACCCGGCCAAATCCTCCAGCACGGCCCTGATCCGCTGGACCGCGCCTTGAAGATCGCGCTCGGCTTCCGGTCGGAACAACCGCAGGATCACATAGCCCTGCTCGCTAAGCAGCCGGTCGCGGACGATGTGGTTGGACCGCCGGCCCGGTTCACGATCCTCCAGCAAGATCACCAGCCCGGCATCATGTTCCACAAAATCCAGCAGAAAGGTTCGGAACGGTGCCTTGCGGCGAAATCGGGCACCTTCAATATCCTTGAGCCGCGCCCACAAGCGGTTCTCAAGCGTGGCGCGGGCGCGAAGCGGCGCCTTCCGCTGCATCACTTGACGGCGGCGATCAGTTCAACCGCCTTGTCCAATTCCTGCGCCAATATCGCGGTGCGTTTCGCGGCCCCGGCGTCTTCGCCCCACTTTTCGGCCTGGTAGGCTTCATCGATCCGTGAAAGTTCAAATGCCCTGGCACCGGTGAGTGTCCCGTCCAGCACCGTTAGTGCAAGCGCCAGGCTGCCGGTGATGGAGGCGACGACATGCAGCCCGGCCAAAGTAAAAGCATCAAGGCCTTCCAGCAGCCGGCGCAGCAGAGCGAGCGCCTGGACCGGCTGGTCCACATGATTGAGCCCTTGCGACACCAGCATCGTCGCCCCATGTCTTTTGGTTAGCCAGTCCAGCACAGGGTCCCAGCCGGCGGCTTGGCGCGCCACCAGCTCGGGCGGCTGATGGGCGCGATAGCAAATCAGGTCATTCTCACCGAACCTCAGGATGGCGGCGATCACGTCATCGCGGTTGGCTGCAACACCGTCAATCGCGGTGTTGGCCAGCCTGAGCAGCGGCATGGCAGTGACCGCGATTTCCTCGCCTTGTCCGCGCCATTCCGCGGCAATGCCCGAGGCCAGCTTTTCGGTGGGCAGCACCAGTGTCTTTCCCGCCGGTGTCTTGATCGGCCTGCCGTCCAGCAGCACGGCAAAACCACCCCCTGCCGGCGCGACGAAGACCTCCTTGAAGAAGCGTTTCATTTTCTCTTCTTATGCGCTTCGCTGCTTGTGCGCCTGGTTTTCTTTGGCGGAAACGGATCGCGCCGGTCGTCGGGATCGAAGCCCAGCAGCTGCCAGCTCTTGACCATGTGCGGCGGCAGCGGCGCGGTGGCCTGCAGCCGACCGCCATCGGGCCGGCCGATATCGATGCTACGCGCATGCAGATGCAGCTTGTCGGCGATGTCGCCGCGCCCGCGCGAGTCTGTGCCGCCATATTTGAAATCGCCCACGATAGGCGTGCCCAGGCTGGCCAGGTGTACGCGTATCTGGTGGGTGCGCCCGGTAATGGGGCGCGCCGCCACCCAGGCGAATTCGGTCCCGGCGGTGGCGATCACGGCATATTCGGTGAGCGCGAATTTGGCGTCGTCGTCCTCGCTCACGGCCATGCGTTCGTCCTTGCCGCGCGTGCCTTCCTTGGCCAGCGCGCCCTTTATCACGCCGTTCTTCTGTTTCGGCACCCCGCGCGTCAGCGCCCAATAGACTTTGGAGGTGTCGCGCAATGCCAAGCTTGCCGACAGCCCCGAAGCCGCCAGCGCCGTGCGCGCGATCAGCAAGACGCCCGAGGTGTCGCGGTCCAGCCGGTGCACCAGCTTGGGCCGGGTCGGTTTTTCGTACTGCAGGGAATCCAGCATGCCATCGACATGCCTGGTCAGGCCGGAGCCGCCCTGGGTCGCCAAGCCCGGCGGCTTGTCGATCACAATCACCTGCTTGTCCATGTACAGGATGCGGTCCGCCAGACTCCCGATATCCTTGCTTGCCAGCGGATGCTTCGCTTCCGCCTGCGGCTTTTGCGGACGGTCATCCTTGGCATGCACCACCTGCGGCGGCAGGCGGACGGCCTGGCCGGTGGCGACACGGGTTCCGGCATCGGCACGCTTGCCGTCCAGCCGTACTTCCCCTTTGCGCAGCAATTTCTGCAGCAGGACATGGGTGACCCGCGGGTAATGCCGCTTGAACCACCGGTCTATGCGGATGCCGTCGTCATCGGCATCGATTGTTCTGGTCTCAGGCATAAATAGCGCGAATGATCCAAAGGCCGCAGAACAAGGCCGCGATGGAAAGCACTGCCGAACCTACAACATAGCCGGTCGCCGTGACATAGGCCTGGCGCTGGATCAGCAGCGCGCTTTCCAGCGAGAAGGTGGAAAAGGTGGTGTAGCCGCCCATGATACCGGTGGTCAGGAAGGCACGGACTTCAGACGAGACATTGAGCTTCAGCGCCATCAACTCGGTGAGTACGCCCATGATGAAGCCGCCGCTGACATTGACGGTGAAGATGGCGTAGGGAAATCCGGTCCAGGTGGGGCTCTGGATGGTGGAGACGAAATAGCGCGCCACAGACCCCAGCGCGCCACCCAGCGCCACCGCCGTCACAATTCCCGCTTTCACGAATCCCCTCCCCGCTTTGCCCTCAGCTTGGACCAATATTCCAGCCGCTTGGCAATCTCCCGCTCAAAGCCCGTCTCCTTGGGCTGATAGAAATGCTGCCGTTCCATGCCGTCCGGGAAATAATTCTGGCCGGAAAAGCCTTCCTCGGCGTCGTGGTCGTATTGATAGCCAGCACCATAGCCCAGATTCTTCATCAGCTTGGTTGGCGCATTGAGGATATGGGCCGGCGGCATCAGCGAACCATGTTCCTGAGCTGCCCGTTTGGCTGCGCCCAGCGCCGCATAGACGGCATTGGATTTGGGCGCACTGGCCAGATAGAGCACGCATTGCGCCAGGGCCAGTTCGCCTTCCGGGCTCCCTAAAAAATCGAATACATCCTTGGCCGCCAGCGCCTGGTGCACGGCTTCGGGATCGGCAAGACCGATATCCTCCACCGCCGCCCGCACCAGGCGGCGCGCGATGTAGAGCGGCTGTTCGCCGCCCTGGAGCATGCGCGCCAGCCAATAGAGTGCCGCATCGGGATCACTGCCGCGGATGGACTTATGCAGCGCCGAGATGATGTTGTAATGCTCTTCGCGGCTCTTGTCGTAGAGCGGCATGCGCCGCTGCACCGCGCCCACCAGGCCTGCCGGGTCCAGCGGTTTGACCGTCTTCACGCTGCTCAACTCTTCCACCAGGTTGAGCAGATAGCGTCCGTCGCCATCAGCCATGGCGCGCAAGCTGTCGCGCGCATCGTCTGTGAGCGGCAATTTCCGGTCCAGATAGGCTTCCGCCCGCTGCAACAGGATTTCCAGCGCGGCATCGTCCAGGCGGCGCAGCACCAGCACCTGGGCACGGGACAGCAGCGCACCGTTCAATTCGAAGGACGGATTTTCGGTGGTGGCGCCGACCAGGATCACGGTGCCGTCTTCCACCACGGGCAGAAAACTGTCCTGCTGGCTGCGGTTGAAGCGGTGGATCTCGTCAATGAAAAGCAGGGTGCCCTTGCCCATGCTGCGGCGGGCACGCGCCGCCTCAAAGGTCTTTTTGAGGTCCGCCACGCCGGAGAACACCGCCGACAGCTGCTCGAAATGGAGGTTGAAGGCGGTGGACAACAGCCGTGCGATGGTGGTCTTGCCGGTACCGGGCGGTCCCCAAAGAATGATGGAATGGGGCCGCGCATTGGCCACCATCCGGCCCAATGGACCATCCGGGGACAGCAGATGGTCCTGGCCCACCACTTCGCTGAGGCTTTTGGGCCTCAGCCGGTCAGCCAGCGGGCGCGGGGCGTCGTCGGCCAGATCGCTGGCCTGGAACAGGTCGGACATGGGGTCTTATAGCAAAAAGCCCCGCGTTTCCGCGGGGCTTTTTTCAAGTCACGGCCGGTAGCCAACAGTTAGTCCAGATGCCACTTCACGCCGAAAGAAAGGTTATTCGACTTGTTGCCGATCTGGGTCAGGCCGCCCGCATTGACGTCATGGGCATCCTGGTAACGGTATTCCGCGAACAGGCTGGCCTGCTCCGACGCGCGGTACTCCACGCCGCCCAAGGCCTGCCAGCCCAGCACGGTGGAACCGCCATGGTTGCCCACACCGTTGTCGATGTTGGTGTTGACCGCGCCCAGTCCGGCGCCGCCATAGAAGCTGAACGGCGAGTCCGTCGGCACATGGTAGATCAGGTTCGCCATATAAGAGCTGGATTGCAGCCGCGCGTCATTGCTGGCGCGGGAGTAAGTGGATTGGCTGAACAATCCGTCCGCTTCCACCGAAACATTCGGCAGATTCCAGTCATTGAGATAGTAGCCTGCACGGGCACCGACATTGAAGCCGGTATCCATCGGGTTCTTGGTGCCGTTGACATTCAGACCCGGCGCAAAGGTCGGACCGCCAAGGATCGAGACATAGGCGTTATCGGTGAAATCGCCGGCCTGAGCCACGCCGGCACCCAATGTGCCGAGCAGAAGCGCAGCGGCGGAAGCAACAAACAAATTTCTCATAGCAGTCCCTTTGCATGTGCCCCCCATGCCTAAGGCCTAACGCAGATATAGACGCGGCGTCGCGTTACAAGGGTGCAAGAGCGCAGAATTGATCGCGAGCAATATGCGGTAACAAAGTTTTTCACGCGCACCATTGCGTGCAACCGGGCCCCACTTTTGCCGCGTTGCCAAACGAATCCGCATCAAATGTGATGATTTATCCCGCTACGGATTATTTCAGCCTTGAACCGACAGCGTCAGCTTGCGGCCACCGCGCTCGATCACCATATCCCATTGGTTGGTGGCGTTGAGCACACGCACCAGTTCGCCCACGCGGTTGATGTTTGTGCCGTTAATGTTGCGCACAATGTCACCGGGCTGGAAGCCGTAATTGGCGGCGATGCCGTTGGAATTGACCGACACGATGGCCACGCCGTGCGCCATCACGTCCATCTGCAACTCCGTGGCGGCGGCAGGTGAAATATTTTCCACCCGCGCGCCGGTCAGCGGATTGCGTCCCGCTATGGTGGTAAGCTCGCGCGGCGGATTTTCCGGCGGTAGGGCCAGGGTCACGGTCACGTCGCGCCCGGCCTTTCCGGACGCGACATGCATTTTGACCGCATCGCCGGCACGATGGGTGGCGGTGCGGTAGTTCAGCGACTGCATATCGTCCACCGCCGCGCCGTCCACCGATTGCACCACGTCGCCGGATTTCACGCCTGCCCGCGACAAGGGTCCGCCGGGATAGATCTCCTTGATCAGCACGCCGCCGGGACGCGGCAGGCCCAGGCTGGCGGCAATGTCGCTGGTCACCGGCTGGCCGCTGGCGCCGACCCAGGCCAGTTGCACGCTGGCGGCAGTGCCGTTTTTCAATCCGCCTTCCACGCCTTCCACCACCCGGCGTACCAGGTTGGCGGGAATGGCGAAGCCGATGCCGATCGATCCGCCGCTGCGCGAATAGATCGCCGTGTTGATGCCGGCCAGCCGGCCGTCGGTGGTGACCAGCGCACCGCCGGAATTGCCAGGATTGATGGCGGCATCGGTCTGGATGAAGAACTGATAGTCGCTGGCCGATATCTGGGTGCGGGCCAAGGCCGAGACGATGCCCATGGTCACGGTCTGGCCGACATTGAAAGGATCGCCGATGGCGAGCACCAGATCACCGACCTGGACCGCATCGCTGTCGGCAAAAGGCACCACCGGCAGCTTTTCGCCTTTGGTATCGATCTTGAGCACCGCAAGATCAGTGCGGGGATCCGCCAGCAGCACCTTGGCCTTGAATTCCCGCTTGTCGGACAAGGCCACGGTGATCTCGTTGCCGCCATTCACCACATGATTGTTGGTGACGATCAAGCCGTCGGCGCGCACGATCACGCCGGAGCCCAGTGATTGCTGCACGCGCTGGCGCATCTCCGGGTTGCCGAAGAGCTGGCTGAACAAGGGATCGTTGAAAAAGGGATTGGCCTGGGCCTGGACGATGGACTTGGAATAGACATTGACCACAGCCGGCGCCACGCGCTTGACCACCGGCGCAAAGGTAAGCTGTACCTGCGCCATCGATGACGGTGCAGCGGGAAGCGCGCGCTGGCCGGGCGGCGTCACCCGCAGCGGCTCCGGCTTGACGGCTGGGGCCTTGTTGTCCGCTGTCAGGGCCGGCAGCGCATAGACCGCCACCCCGGCCAGGGCGCAAACGCCCGCCACCATCGATACCTTCTTCATCACGCCCAGCCTTCCGCTATTCAACGCTATTTGTTTCCGCTCGCGCAGTTTCGATATTTCAGCACCGTCGCCAGGGTATCGTCCTCGGCGTTTTCCTTGCAGGTGGCCATGATCGCATGAGCCACGGTGCGCATATCGTCCTTCATGCCGCGGGCCTTATAGGCTTCATTGTCCACGCAATAACCCACGCGCACGGCGTCATTGTGGCGAGCGACATAGTCTTCATAGGCTTGGCGCGAAGCGGGGCTTTCGGTAACGGGCCCTTCCGGCACCCGCTCGGGCGGCACGCCCAGGGCATTGGCCCGCTGCTCACGAGAGAGATTGTTGGCATTGAGCAGGCTTGGCTGGGGAGGAGCCTCGCAATTGTCCCCACGGCCGCAGGCCGTCACGGCAAGGGCTAGAGCCGGCACTATCCAAAATGAGCGCATGGTCATGACCTTTCTGTAAGTTCCAAATCAAGGGTCACAACGTTCCAAAAAGAAAAAGGGCGGCATCGCTGCCGCCCCGATTCTTATCGCACTGCGGCAGAAATCAGGCTTCCGCCTCGGCTTCCACTTCCACCGGACCGGAATCCTGCCCCTTGGCGCTCACATCGCGGTCCACGAACTCGATGATCGCCATCGGCGCATTGTCGCCATGGCGGAAACCGGCCTTGAGCACGCGGGTATAGCCGCCGGGACGCCCCGTATAGCGCGGGCCGATCACGTCGAACAGCTTGGTCACCTGATCGGCGTCCTTGATCTGGGCCAGGGCCAGACGGCGGGCGTGCAGATCCTTCGCGCCACGGCGCGACAGCGTGACCAGCTTCTCGATAACCGGACGAAGATCCTTGGCCTTGGGCAAGGTGGTCTTGATCTGCTCGTGCTTGATCAGCGCCGCGGTCATGTTGCCCCACAGCGCCTTGCGATGAGAGGCGGTGCGGTTGAACTTCCGGCCTTGGTTGCCGTGACGCATGGGAACTACTCTCTTTCAATAAATCAGTATTGGTCTTCGTAACGCTTGGCGAGATCTTCGATATTCTCCGGCGGCCAGCCCGGCACTTCCATGCCCAGGTGCAGGCCCATCTCGGCGAGCACGGCCTTGATCTCGTTCAGCGACTTGCGGCCGAAGTTCGGGGTGCGCAGCATCTCCGCTTCGGTCTTCTGGATCAGGTCGCCGATATAGACGATATTGTCGTTCTTGAGGCAGTTGGCGGAACGCACCGACAACTCCAACTCGTCCACCTTCTTGAGCAGCACCGGATTGAAGGCCAGGTCGGGCTTGGCTTCCTCGGTGGCGCGCTCGCGCGGCTCTTCGAAATTGATGAAGACCTGAAGCTGGTCCTGCAGGATGCGCGCGGCATAGGCGACCGCATTGTCCGGCGTGACCGCGCCGTTGGTCTCAACGGTGAGCGTCAGCTTGTCATAGTCGAGGATCTGGCCCTCGCGGGTGTTCTCGACCTTGTAGGAGACCTTCTTGACCGGCGAGAACAGCGAATCCACCGGGATCAGACCGATGGGGGCGTCTTCCGGACGGTTGCGGTCGGCGGGGACATAGCCCTTGCCGGTGGCGATGGTCAGTTCCATGCGGAAATCCACCTTCTCGTCCAGGGTGCAGAGCACCAGGTCGGGATTGAGGATTTCGATATCGGCGGTGGTCTGGATGTCGCCGGCCTTGACCTCGCCCGGTCCCTGCTTGCGCAGAGACACGCGCTTGGGACCTTCGGCATGCATGCGCAGCGCGATCATCTTCACGTTGAGCACGATGTCGGTGACGTCTTCGCGCACGCCTTGGATGGAGGAGAATTCGTGCAGCACACCTTCGATCGAGATCGCGGTGACGGCGGCGCCTTGCAGCGACGAGAGCAGCACGCGGCGCAACGAATTGCCGAGAGTGAGACCGAAGCCGCGCTCCAGCGGTTCGGCCGTAATGGTGGCGACACGGCCCGCGTCATGACCGGATTCGGTCTTGAGCTTGCCGGGCTTGATCAGTTCCTGCCAATTCTTCTGAAACATGGTTTCCTCATCGTGTCCCGGGCATGTCGGACCATGCCCATACGTTCGACGGGTTAGTGGTACGTCCGAACTT
>Ga0157379_10000133_pt1 | contig 52942 bp, 50 predicted proteins | sample S25metaG_FD_121802 | JGI IMG/M metagenome (GOLD analysis project Ga0157379, IMG submission 121802) | Switchgrass rhizosphere microbial communities from Kellogg Biological Station, Michigan, USA - S2-5 metaG | ecosystem: Host-associated > Plants > Roots > Rhizosphere > Soil | place: USA... | reverse complement strand
TTCCGGCTCCCGAAGCTCCGGCTCCCGAAGCTCTTTCCGGATCTCCCGTTCGCGGGTCTCTTCGTCGAACGGAGGCTTGAAATCGTTCATCCCTTCCAGACTCCTGCGGTCTCCGCCGCGAAGGCCTCGAACGCGCGCGGAGCGCGACCGAGGACCGCGCTCGTGCGCTCGAGATCCGCCGGCTTCGACCGGAGGCCGTGCTGCCAGAACTGCTCGTACATGATCCGGATGTCGTACGCCATCCAGTCGGGCAGCATCTGCGCCGCCTGCTTCTCCCATCCGTCGAGGTCGCCGCCGGCGTACTGGATCGGCTTGCCGAGAGAGCGCGACCAGACCTCCGCGGCGGATTTTCCCGTGTAGTCGGTCGGCCCCACGACGGGAACCGTCTCGCCCTCGAGACCGCTGGTCGTCAGCGCGATCGCGGCCGCCTCTCCCACGTCGCGCACGTCCACCCGCGAGCAGCCCACGTCGCCGAGCGGCTGGGGATACGCGCCGTAGCCGAGCAGCGCGTCCTTGAGCCAGTAGTCGTTCTGGAAGTAGTGGCTCGGGCGCAGGATCGTCCACGCGAAATCCGAGGCCTTGAGCGCCGCCTCGATTCCGACCTTGCTCCCGAAGTGCGGAAGGTGCGGCGCGTCGTCCAGGCGAAACACCGAGAGGTACACGATCTTCTTGACTCCCGCGGCGCGTGCGCCGTTGATCGCCATCAGGCCCTGGTGCGACTCGGTATCGGACACGGCGTTCAGGAGGAACACGCCGTCCATTCCCTCGAAAACCGTGCGGATGGTCGCGGGACTCATGAGGTTCCCCCCGATCACGCGCGTCCCCTTCGGAAGGTCCCTCCCCTTCGAGGGATCGCGCGTGAGGATCGCGACCTCCGCCCCGCGAGCGGCGAGCTCGCGGACCACGTGGGAGCCGACCGTCCCGGTGCCGCCCAGAACGAGCATCTTCATGGGGGCCTCCTCTGCAGCGGATCTTATCGGCAGGCGATAGGATTTGGTCTGCATGTCCGCGCCCCGCGTCGAGAACGAGTCGAGCCGCCGAGTCGCCCTCGTGACCGGCGGCACGCGAGGGATCGGCGAGGCGATCGCACGCCGGCTCGCCGGGGACGGGTTCGCCGTCTTCATCTCCGGGAGCTCCGAGGAGTCGACGGGCAAGGCCCTGGCGCGGTTCGCGAAGGAGAAGGTCGGGATTCCCATCCGCGGATTCGCCGCGGACGCGCGCCGGGAGGCCGACCAGAAGCGCCTCGTCGAATCGACGGCGCGCGAGGGCGGCCGGCTCGACGTCCTCGTGAACAACGCGGGGCTGGGGCACTTCGGCCCGGTCGACGAGCTCTCGCCGGAGCAGTTCCGCGAGGTCCTCGAGACCAACCTCTTCGGCGTGTTCTACGCGGTGCACTACGCGGCCCCGCTCATGAAGAAAAACGGCGGCGGGTTCATCGTCAACATCGCCTCGCTCGCGGCGGTCAACGCGTTCGCGGGCGGCGCCGCCTACAACGCCTCCAAGTTCGGCCTGCTCGGCTTCTCCGAGGCGGCGATGCTGGACCTGCGCCACTCCGGGATCCGGATGGCGTCCATCCTGCCGGGCTCCGTCGACACCGAGTTCGGCCATCCGAGCGCGAGCCGCGAGGCGTCCTGGATGCTGCGGCCCGAGGACGTCGCGGAGGCCGTCGCGGACCTCGTGCGCTATCCCGAACGCGCGATCCCGTCACGCATCGATCTGAGACCGGCGAAACCGCCCAGAAAGTGAGATCGGGAGCGGCGGTATAGTCGCCGCCTCCAGGAGGTTCCGATGGCGAGAACGTCCGTGCCCACGGCTCCGCCCCTTCCCGCGCGCAGCTTCCGCGACGAGTTCCTGCAGATCTACGACGCGGAGCACGAGAGGACGCTGCGGGTCCTGCGCGCCTACCCGAAGGAGAAGGTCGACCTCCGTCCGCACCCGAAGAGCAAGACCGCGCTCGAGCTCGCGTGGATCTTCGTGACCGAGCAGGGCGCCGTCGAGAAGGCCCTGACGACGGGCTTCGACTGGGCGAAGACGCTCGAGATCCGCCGGCCGCCCGAGACCCTCGACGCGATCATCGAGGCCTTTCGCAAGAGTCACCAGCACGTGCGGGGCCTGATCAGCGTCCAGCGCGACGAGGAGCTCGCCGAGACGGTTCAGTTCCCGGTGGGCCCCGGCCGGATCGGCGAGTGGAAGAAGACCGACTTCCTCCGCCAGGTCCTCTACGACCAGATTCATCACCGCGGGCAGTTCACGGTGTACCTGCGGCTCGCGGACGCGAAGGTCCCGTCGGTCTACGGTCCCACCGCCGACGAGCCCTGGTTCTAACCGACGCTTAGGCGTCGAGCGTGTCGTCGTCCTCGCTCGCGTCGCGCGCGGCGTGGTCGCGAGTGCGTTCCGTCAGGATGCCGGAGCTGCCGGTCGAGCCGTTCATCGCGCCGATCCCCGCGAAGCCGCTGCCCCAGTGAATGTCGCCTCCGGTCGAGCGGCCGTTGGGATAGCCGCGGTATCCGTGCTTGCGGCGCCTGCGTCCCGACCCGATCTCCGAACTTGCGGTCGAGGCGGCGTCCTTCTTCGAGGACGTTTCTCTTATCGCCATCGTCAGCTCCTTTCCCCTTGTCAAACGTGCGAAACGGCGACGGGGTTGCGGAAGTTCCCGCTCGTCAGGAGGAGCGTCGGCGAATTTCTCCCATGTCGACGAATTCGGAATCGAAGGCGACGACGCGCCAACCCTCCGGGGTCTTGCGCACCGTGGCGGTGTGGCGAAAATGCGCATACATCGCGCCGCCGATTCCGGTGGTCACGCCGGGCGGATCGAAGTGGACGGTCACCTTCACGACGAGCTTCTGCTCTCCCTCCGGCGTGCGCGAGCGCGACTCGATCTCGTAGCGGTCTCCCCGCAGGGCCTCCATCGCCGCCCCGCCCCGCGTGCCGCGGATCGCGCGTTCCTCGAGAGCGCGCTTGACCGTGGCGCCGTCCGCGTAGCGCGCCGCGGCGATCCGGTCCTCGTGCACCCAGGCCTCGGCGAATCCCTCGTAGGCCTGGAACGCCCGGTGATCCCGATACCAGCCGATCCCGAAGTACGCGCCGGCGGCGACAAGGACCACCCCGATGAGTGCCTTCATGTGCGCGTCTGATAAGACAGAGTCTGAGGGAAGGATAGCGGATCAGGCGGAGGGTCCCGGCCGCGAAACCTCGCCGCGCTCGGGACGTACGAGAGAGCAAGACGGACGAGCGCTCGTGAATCCATGACGACTCTGCAGCAAGACCTCCGCTACGCGGTCCGAGCCCTGCGCAAGAGCCCGGCCTTCACCGCCGTCGCCCTCGCGACGCTCGCGCTCGGGATCGGCGCGAACACGGCGATCTTCTCGGTCGTCAACGCGGTGCTCCTCGAGCCGCTGCCCTTCCCGGACTCCGGCCGCCTCGTCGCGTTCTTCCAGACCCTGCCCGCCAGGGGCGTCACGACCGCGGGCGTCTCCTTCCCGAACTACTCGGACTTCGCGGGCCGCTCGCGCTCCTTCGAGCAGCTCGGCGCAATCCGCATGCACGACTACACGCTGACCGACGCGGGCGAGCCCGCGCTCGTCGTCGGGGGCACGGTCACGGGCAACGTCTTCGCGATGCTGCGCACCCGGCCGCTGCTCGGACGCGGACTCGCCGCATCCGACGAGGCGCCCGATGCGCCGCCCGTCGCGGTCCTCTCCGAGAAGCTCTGGCGGGAGCGATTCGGCGGGGATCCCGCCGCGGTGGGCCGGACCGTACGGCTCGACGAGCGCGTCTTCACGGTCGTCGGCGTCATGCCGGCCGCCTTCCACAGCCCACCGGACAAGCCGCCCGCCGAGCTGTGGGCCTCGCTCGTCCAGGACCCGGTCTTCGGGGACCTGCGTCAGAAGCGCGGCGGCCACTACCTGACGGTGGTCGGGAGGCTTCGCCCCGGCGTCACGCTCGGTGCGGCGGAGGCCGAGCTCGCCACGATCGCGAGCGGGCTCGCGCGGCAATATCCCAAGGAGAACGAGAACTGGGGCGTTCGCCTGCTGCCGCTCGCCGAAAGCCTCGTCGCGGGCGTGCGCACGGCCCTGTGGGTCCTCCTCGGCGCGGTCTGCCTCGTGTTCCTGATCGCGTGCGTCAACGTCGCGAACCTGATGCTCGTGCGCTCCTCGGGGCGCTCGCGCGAGCTCGCGGTGCGCACCGCGCTCGGCGCGGGGCGCGGGCGTCTCGCGCGCCAGCTCCTGACCGAGGCGCTCGTGCTGGGGCTCACCGGCGGCGCGCTCGGCGTCGCGCTGGCCCTCGCCGGCATGAAGGCGCTGCGCGCATGGCTGCCCGCCGACCTCCCGCGCGTGAGCGAGGTCGCGATCGACGGGCGCGTGCTCGCCTTCTCGCTCGTCGCCTCGCTCGCCGCCACGCTCGTCTTCGGCGTCGGGCCCGCGCTCGCGGCCGGCCGCGCGAACCTCTCCGCGGCGCTGCGCGAGGGGTCGGCCGGAGCGGGCGAGAGCGGTAGGCGCCGGCGGCTGCGCAGCCTGCTCATCGCCGGCGAGACCGCGTTCTCCTTCGTGCTCCTGGTCGGCGCGGCGCTCCTGATCCGCAGCTTCGTTCGCCTCCAGGAGGTGCCGCTCGGCTTCCGGCCCGACGGCGTCCTGACCGCGGGCATGTCGCTGCCGCGCGCGCAGTATGCGAAGCCCGAGCAGTGGCGGGGCTTCTACGGGAGCCTCGTGGAGCGCCTGCGCTCCGAGCCCGGCGTCGAGAGCGCCGCGGCGGCGCTGCCGCTGCCGCTCACCGGCGGCGGGCTGAACTTCGCCTTCTCGATCGAGGGCCGGGCTGATGAAGGCGGAGGCGCGGGCGCCAACGACAAGACCGCGAACTACACCTCCGCCACGACCGACTACTTCCGCGTGATGGGCGTGCCGCTCGCCGCCGGCCGGATCTTCGACGAGCGCGACGCGCCGGGCGCGCCGCAGGTCTGCATCGTCTCCTCCGCGTTCGCGCGCCGCTTCCTCCCGGGCGAGGACCCGCTCGGCAAGCGGCTCGTCTTCGGCTTCCAGGAGCCGATCGCGCGCGAGATCGTGGGAGTCGTCGGCGACGTCAAGCGCGACGGGCTCGCGCTGCCGTCGCAGCCCGAGATGTACGTCCCGTTCGCGCAGGATCCGTGGTGGGCCGCCTACGCCGTCGTCCGAACCTCCAGCGGCGACCCCGCGCGACTCTCGTCGGCCATGCGCGCCGACGTCCAGGCCCTCGACCCGACGCTGCCGATCGAGAACGTCGCGCCGATGCGCTCGTTCATCGACGACTCCGTCGCCCAGCCACGCTTCCGCACGACCCTGCTGGGCCTCTTCGGGGCGGCCGCGCTTCTCCTCGCGGTGCTCGGGATCTACGGCGTGATCTCGTACAGCGTGGGACGCCGGACGCGCGAGGTCGGCATCCGGCTCGCGCTCGGCGCCGCGCCGGCCGACGTTCTCCGCATGGTGCTCGGGGAGGGGCTCGCACTCGTCGGTCTCGGGCTCGCGCTCGGCGTTGCCGGCGCGTTCCTCGCGACGCGCTCGCTCTCGAGCCTGCTCTTCGAGGTCAGCCGCCTGGACGCCGGCTCCTGGGTCGCCGTCGCGGCGCTCCTGCTGCTCGCCGGACTGGCCGCGTCATGGCTCCCGGCGCGCCGCGCCACGCGCGTCGATCCCGTCACCGCCCTGCGCTCCGAGTAATCCGCCACAGCGGATAGACTCGCACCGGTTTCCGATGGACACGATCCAGGTGACGCGAGTCCTCCGCGCGCTGGGCGATTTCCTGGCGCGCTACGCGTTCTTCTTCGGAATCTGGATCCTCATCATCGTCACGAACGTCGTGAGGTTGCGACGCTGGCGCAGGGAATTGCGCAGCCTCCTCGAATCGCCGCTGACGTCCGAGTGGAGCGACTCCCGGATCACGCTCTCCGGAGAGGTCCAGGGCCTGTGGCAGGGCCGGCCTGCGGCCCTGCGCGCGGTCAACCCCGGCAGAAGGGACCGCCTCAAGATCGAGGCCACCCTCGGGACCTCCTCGACAGGACGTTTCCTGATCGAGCGCGAGGGGTCGGGCTTCCTCATGCGCCAGGTCCATATCGGAGCGCCGCCTCGGATCGAGCCGCGAGATCCGGCGGACTCCGCCTTCTCCATCCGATCCACCGACCGAACCCTGACGGACCGGCTCCTCTCGGACTCGAAGGCGCGGGACGCGATCGGCGGAGCCCTCTCCGACCCGACCGACCGGGTGACCCTGGAGGGAGGCCGCTTTACCGCGCGCCGCGCGTATCCCCGGTCCGATCCGCCGCAGCCCGCCGCGGCGGCCTGCCTGGCCGCCGTCCGCGAGATGGCGCGGGTCCTGGGCTGACGGCGCCGTCGCCGGCTAGTACCCGCCGGCCGGTTTCGCCACGCCGCTGCGAATGGCGGCGTCCATGAGGCTCCACAGCCTCGACTCGGCGGCGCGCTCGAGCTTGTCCTCCCGCGCGTCGAGGGCTCGCTCTTCGGAGTCGAGCTCGCGGTTCTTGGATTCGATCTCGTGCTGGCGCGGCCGCAGGGCTTCCTGCTGATTCCGGAGCTCCTCGAGCTGGCGGTCGATCTCGGCGCGGTCCTCGTCGGACGGCGGCGCTGTCTCCATCTCGTCGGGGACCGCGAACTCGTCGTCCCAGTCTCCTCCGCTCTCGCCGGTCTCCTCCGTCAGGCGGTCGATCTGCGAGTCGAGGGCGTCCTGCTCGCGATCGAGCGCCTCCTCCTTCTCGGAGAGCGCCTCCTGGCGGCGGCTCAGGTCCTTCTGCTCGGGCTCGAGCGCGCGGAGCGGGGCGAACAGCTCCTGCGCCTCGCGAAGGGTCGCGGGATCCTCGATGAGGTAGGACGCGCCGTTTCGCCGGAACCACAGGAAATCGCCCGAACGGCTCTCGCGCATGTGCGCGAAGGAGTCGAAGTTGAGGTTCGTGCTGAAGGTGTCCTTGCCGAGCACCAGGACGTAGGCGTCTCGCCGCGAGCCTTCGCCGGGGAGACCCCGAAGCGCCGACGGCGAGGCGAGGCCGGCGAAGAGAGCGAGGCCGGTGAGGAGATTCGGGAAAATTCGGAGGAACCGGGACATGCGCACCTCCAGCAGTCTCCGAGGATACGCGCGATGAGCGCGACGGTTACGCGGTCGCGCGCAATCGAGCCAAATCGGCCGCCCGTTCAGGCCTTCCACAGGGCCAGTTGCTCAGCGAGGTGCTGGTCGACGCCCTCGAGCGTCAGGGGCCGGCTGACCCAGTACCCCTGCATCTCGTCGCAGCCCGCCTCCTGGAGGCGGACGAACTGCTCCTTGGTCTCGACCCCCTCCGCCGTGACGTGGAGCCGGGATCCGTGGGCCATCTCGATGATGGCGCGCACGATGCCGGCGTCGGCCGGGTTGATGGGCAGGTCCGTCACGAAGGAGCGGTCGATCTTGAGCGAGGTGATCGGGTAGCGCTTCAGGTAGCTCATCGAGGAGTAGCCGGTCCCGAAGTCGTCGATGGCGATGCCGACGCCCATGCTGCGCAGCATGTTCAGGTTCGCGACGACGACCTCCGCGCCCTCCATCGCGATCGACTCGGTGATCTCGATCTCGAGGTGCCTGGGCTCGAGACCCGAGTCCGACAGCACCCGCGACACGGTGTGGGTCAGGTGGCGCTCCTGGAACTGCCGCGCCGAGAAGTTCACCGCGATCCGGAGCGACTCGAGGCCCTTCTGATGCCACAGCTTCAGCTGGCGGCACGAGGTCTCGAGCACCCACTCGCCGAGCCCGATGATGAGGCCCGTCTCCTCGGCCACCGGGATGAACGTGCCCGGCATGACGAGGCCCTTCTGCGGATGCTGCCAGCGGACGAGCGCCTCGAACCCCACGGTGCGCCCGCTGATGAGGGACACGAGCGGCTGGTAGTGCACGACGAACTCGTTCTGCTTCAGCGCGAGAGAGAGCCCGCTCTGGAGCGAGAGCCTCTCGATCGCCAGGTTCGTCAGCTCGGGCGTGCAGAGCTGGAACGTGTTCCGGCCGACGGCCTTCGCGCGGTCGGTCGCGGCGTCGGCGTTGCGCAGCAGCGTCTCCGCGTCCTCGCCGTCGGCGGGGAACATCGCGATGCCGACGCTGGCGGTGATCTGGAGAGTCCGGCCGTCGAGCTGGAACGGGTTGCGGACGATCGAGAGCAGCTTCTGCGCGATCCCCGTGGCGTCGTCGGCGTCGCGCACCTCCGGCATCAGGATGACGAACTCGTCGCCGGCGACCCGCGCGATCGTGTCGAACTGCCGGAGGCGGCGCTTGAGCCGCAGCGCGAGCGACTGCAGGAGGCGGTCGCCGGTCGCGTGGCCCCAGCTGTCGTTGACGAACTTGAAGGAGTCGAGGTCGATGTAGACGACGGCCAGCTTGCGCTTGTAGCGGCGGGCCTGCGCGAGCTCGAGCTCCAGCCGCTCGTTGAACCGCACCAGGTTCGGCAGCTTCGTCAGGGGATCCGAGAAGGCGCGCTCCGCGACCTGGGGATCGTCGTGCTGGCGGTTGGTGACGTCCACGAAGGTGCCGATCGCCGCGGGCCGGCCCTCGAACTCCGTGGCCGACCCGTAGATCTCGACCTCGATCCGTTCGCCATCCTTGCGCACCGCGCCGAACTTGTGGCGCGCGGGCTGACGTTCGCCGTCGACCCAGCGCGAGAGGGCGGAGAGGACCGCGGGCCGGTCCTCCTCGACGAAGGCGTCGAGGACCGAGTCGCGCGCGAGCAGCTCCTCCTGCGTGTAGCCCAGGATCGTCGCGAGCTTCGGGTTGACGTAGCGGTAACGGCCGTCCTGGATCAGGAAGACCCCGGAGATGGACTGCTCGACGAGGGCCCGGAGCTCGTGCGCGGTGGCGGGCACCGCATCCTCCGCCCGGCGGCGCGCCGTGACGTCCCGGAGGAGGCCGACGACGCCCTTGATCCGTCCGGCGGCGTCCTTGTGCGGGGAGAAGGTCGCCGCGACCCAGAGCGACGGCCCCTGCGACGAGGACGGCCAGGAGATGTCGTGCGAGCGAACGGTCTCCCCGGCGAGCGCGCGGTCGAGCAGCGGGGTGATCGCCTGGTCGCGCAGGTGGGGGAAGACCTCGGCGGCCGAACGCCCGAGCACCTCCGGCGCGGAGAGGCCGGTCCACTGCTCCAGCACCGGATTCCACGCGACGTGGCGCAGGTTGTGGTCGTACGCGACGAACCCCTCGCCGCAGCTCGCGATGAGCTCGGCGGTGAGCTCCGATGCGAACGGCTCCTCGTCGGGGATGAGCGGCGAGGATTCTTCGTGTGGCGAATGGCTCATCGGGACTCCGGCCGTCCCGAAAGCCCGCCCAGAGTCGGCCTCTTCATTGTTTTCGCGCGGAAGGTCCAAGACATTGTAGCAGGGCGGGCCGGACTAGTCCCGCCGCTTGTGGTCGAACTCGATCTTCTCGCGGGCGTTGAACTTCACGACGTCGAAGTACGGCGAGAGGTCGAAGTCCTGCGGGACGCAGAGGCTCGGATGGCGTGTGCGCAGCACGCCGCTGTAGACGCGGCGCGTGGGCCGGCCGAGCAGCACCTGGCGGAGCCGGCTCCGCGTCTCACGATTGCGCCGGATGTTCTCCGGCAGGATCGGGAAGTCGACCCTTCCGAACGCCTCGGCGAGCAGCGAGGAGCAGATCGTCTCGGTCTCCTTGCCGCTGCCGAAGTGCAGCGCCTCCTCGCGAAGCCGGGACGGGATGAGCGTGACCGGCAGGAGGTACCGGAAGAGGTCGAAAATGTTGCGCCGGTCGTAGGTGAAGCCGACGCGCGAGAGGACGTAGTCGAGCACCACGGCGATCTGCTTCTTGTCGAGCCCGTAGGGCCGGCAGACGCGGATGTTGTAGTCGATGTACTTCACGAGCGGCGACACGACGACACCCTCGTCGAGCAGGGCCTCGACGAGGAGATAGCGCGCCTCCTTGCCGAAGCGGCGCTGGATGTCGAGCCTCAGGACCGGATTGCGCACGAGCGCGCTGCCGACGTAGATCGCGGAATGCGACCAGTTGGACATCGTGAGGTACTTGATGACCTGCGACACGCGCTGGTCGCCGTCGACGAGGACGACGTCCCCGGGCCGGATGCGGCTCTTCAGCCGCTCCGGATCGTTGAACACGAAGCGGCGGTACTCCCTGCGCGGCCGGGTAATCTGGCGGACGAACCACTTCGCCAGGGCCTGGTGCGGGGAGCGCACGTCTCCATTGTGCGCCCATCGCGCATCCGCTCGTCGAACCATCCGCTCGTCGGACCATCCGCTCGTCGGAGGAGAGTCCTGCTAGCATCCCGCCGTGAGCACCTCTCCCGCCGAGGCGGCGAAGCGGTCCGATCCACCGGCCTCCCCCTCGCCGAGCGGCCGGCGCCGGCCCCCCGGACCGCGAGGCGAGCTCTTCTTCGGCAACCTCCGCCCCTTCGCCGCCGACATCCTGGGGTACTTCACGTTCTGCGTCCGGGAGTTCGGCGACACGGTCGCCCTGCGCCTGCCGGGCCGCGACGTCCTGATCCTCAACCGGCCGGAGGACATCGAGGCGGTGCTCCTGACGCAGCGGACCAACTTCATCAAGCACACCTTCTTCTGGCGCCACGTGACGGCGATCTTCGGCAACGGCCTCCTGACGAGCGAGGGCGAGTTCTGGCTGCGCCAGCGGAGGCTCGCGGCGCCGGCGTTCCACCCCGATCGCATCGCGGCCTACGGCGACGTCATGGTGAAGTACGCCGACCGGCAGGCCGACGTCTGGGCGGAGGGAGCCGGCGGCCCTGGCGCCGGCGACAACGCCGGCCAAGCCGTGCCGCGCGACGTCCACAGGGACATGATGCGGGTGACGATGGAGATCGTCTCGAAGACGCTCTTCGACGTCGAGGTCGAGGAGGACATCGACGCGATCGGGCGTTCCTTCGACCTGGTCATCCGCGAGATCGCCAAGCGCTTCCGCCGCCCGATCAAGATCGCCGACTGGATCCCGCTCCCCGGAAACCTGCGCTACCGGCGCGGGGTCGGGCTCCTCGATCGCCTCGTGAAGCGTGTGCTGGCGGAGCGCCGCGCGCGCCCGGGAGACCGCGGGGACCTGCTCTCGATGCTGATGGCCGCGCGCGACGACGACGGCAAGCCGATGTCCGACCGACAGCTGCGCGACGAGCTGATCACGCTCTTCCTGGCGGGCCACGAGACGACCGCGATCGCCCTGTCCTGGACGCTCTTCCTCCTGGCTCGCCATCCGGACGCCGAGGAGCGCCTCTCGCGCGAGATCGGCGAGGCGCTCGGCGGGCGCCTGCCGAGGGCGGCGGACCTGCCGAGGCTGCGCTACGCCGAGGCGGTGATGCGAGAGTCGCTTCGTCTGTTTCCGCCGGCCTACGTCATCGGCCGCGAGGCGATCGCCGACTGCGTCATCGGCGGCTACGACGTTCCCGCGGGCACGACGATCTACTTCGCCCCGTGGGTCCTCCACCGCGATGCCCGGCACTTCCCGGACCCCGAGGCCTTCCGCCCCGAGCGGTGGCTCGACGGCTCGACCGCGAAGCTCCCCAGGTACGCCTACATCCCGTTCGGCGGCGGCCCGAGGGTCTGCATCGGCGAGCGGTTCGCGATGATGGAGGGCGTGCTGGTCCTCGTGACGCTCCTGCGGCGCTTCCGCCTCGAGATGGAGGGACCGGATCCCACGCCGTTTCCGTCGATCACGCTGCGGCCCGAGGGCGGGCCGATCATGAGGGTGAGACGGAGAGTTGAGAGTTGAGGGTTAGGGTTCGGAAGCACGCTCCCGACTCTCAACCCCCGACCCTCAACTAATCCGCTCCGATGTCCTGCGGCGCCTTTCCGCGGTTGGCCGGGTCGCGCCGCGCGTGGCGCCGCGGATCGAAGGGCTCGATCGCATAGCAGATGGGGCACTTGAGCCGGCCGTCCGACGGGATCTGCGAGAAGCGGAACGTGTGGCAGTCCCTGCAGATCCAGCGTGCGAACCGGCGTTCCTCGCGGTTCTCTTCCATCGAGTGGTCCGGAACGAATCCTATCGCTCAACGTCTAAGGGGTTGCGCCCAAAGCACGGAAGGAGGATTTTCGATGCGAACTCGACGCGCCCTCGGGATCGGCTCTCTCGCCATTCTCCTCGGGGCCGCCGCCGCCCTGCTCGGGCAGCCGGCGCCCGGCAGCGGTTCGGCGGACTGGAACGGGGAGTGGGAGCTTACGACGCTCTTCTTCGGAGTCCCGCTCGCCGAGCGGCTCCGACTCGAGGTCGACAAGGGCCGGGTCACCGGCACGCTCAGCCACCGCGGAAAGAAGGTGCCGATCACCGGTGTGGCGGGAACCGGCGCGACGGGAGCGGCCGGCGACGGCTCGATCCGATTCGAGTATCAGGGACCGGACGGGAGCAAGAACGTCTACGAGGGCCGGCGAGCGGCGGACGGCTCGCTGGCGGGTCGCTACACGAGCACGGGGGGAGAGAATTGGGGCGAGCAGCCGCCATCAGACTGGACGGCGCGCCGCGCCGCCGCCGACCGGCCGGTATCGCCCCGGACGCTCGACTTCGAGCCGACCGGCTTTTCGCGCGTCTTCTCGGCGAGCGTGCCGCCGGTTCTGCGGATCTGGCCGGGCGACACCGTGCGCACCCGAACCGTCGACGCGGCGGGCGTGGATGAGAAGGGTCAGACGCGGGTCCTCGGCGGCAATCCGCAGACGGGCCCGTTCTACGTCGAGGGGGCCATGCCCGGCGACGTGATCGCCGTTCACGTCCGGAGGCTCCGGATCAACCGCGCGACCGCGATCTCGGACAACGGCATCGTCGACCGCGCGCTGACCAACGACTACGCGGCCGAGCACAAGGACGACGACCAATGGAAGGACGTGGTCTGGAGGCTCGACGCCGAACGCGGCGTCGCGACGCTCGAGAAACCGCCGGCGCGGCTCAAGGACCTGTCCGTGCCCCTCCGCCCGATGCTCGGGTGCATCGGCGTGGCGCCGGGATTCGGCGCGGCGGGCATTCGCACGGGAGACTCCGGCAGCTTCGGCGGCAACATGGACTTTCAGGGCATCCAGCAGGGCGCGACCGTTTACCTTCGCGTCTCGCAGCCCGGCGCCCTGCTCTACTTCGGCGACGGCCATGCGCTGCAGGGCGACGGCGAGCTCAACGGCAACGCCCTCGAGACGTCGCTCGACGTCGAAGTCTCGGTCGACCTGATCCGCGAGAAATCCCTCGCGGGACCTCGCGTCGAGGACTCCGAATCCCTCATGACGATCGGCCTCGAGGGCTCGCTCGACGAAGCGTTTCGCGAGGCGACGTCGGCCCTCGCGGAGTGGCTCCAGCAGGACTACCGGCTGACGGGACCGGAGACCGCGATCCTGCTCGGGGCGACCGTCGAGTACCGGATCGCCGAGGTCGCGGACCGCAACGTCGGCGTCGTGGCGCGGATCCGCAAGGACCGCATTCCGCCGGCGCCTCCTGCTCCTCCCGCAACGCCCACGCCGGCGCCCAAGAAGAAACGCTGAACTCGGCTGCCGGCGAAGAGCCTCAGCGTGGGATTGAGGTCCTCCGCCTGTCCGGGCGTGCGATCCTACGGTCTGGCCGCAACGCGAGGGGACCGTCGTGAAAGCTGACTTGCGCCGTTATCGGGGACTCCTCGGCGTCGCCGTCTTCGCCGCGGCGGCCACCTGGGTGACCTCGGCCGACGCCGGGCAGCCGGACCGGCCGGACGAGCAGCTCGCCCGCGTGCTCCGCGATGCCGGCTTCACGGGCCGCGTCCAGGAGACGCTCGAGGGCCGGCTGGGGCGGCGCATCGACCCGAGGCTCGCCGACCTCGGGCGTCTCGTCTTCTTCGACAACATCCTGGGGCTGCACCGCGACAACGCGTGCGCCGGCTGCCACTCCCCAGCCTTCGGCTTCGGCGATTCGCAGTCGATCGCCATCGGCACCGACAACAACGGGCTCGTCGGACCGCACCGCACGGGCCCCCGCAACCAGCGCCGCGCGCCCTTCGTCGTGAACGTCGCGTTCTTCCCCAGCATGATGCTGAACCTGCGGTTCGTCTCGCGCTCGGGCGACCCGTTCGACATGGGGCTCGGCGCGAGCGTGCCGTTTTCGATCGGCGGCGACACCGTCTGGGTCCCCGGCGCCGCGTGCATGGACGGCACGTGCTTCGAGCCGGAGAAGATGACGACTCTCCTGTCGGTCCAGGGGCACTTCCCGCCGACCGAGCTCGTCGAGATGGCGGGCTTCTGCGCCGATCACCCCGGCGACGTGGACCCGCTCGTGTATCACCCGCCGCATCGCGTGTCCTCGGGCGCCGTCGCCGACACCGTGCCCGAGGCGATCCCCGGGCCCAACGGCAGCCCGCCCGACTCCACCGACACGAGCTATGCGATCCGCCGGAAAGTGTTGGCGCGGTTCAACGCGAACGCCGAGTACGTGGGGAAGTTCGCGCGGATCTATCCGGAGGCGGGCGGCGGCCACGTGACGTTCGCCATGATCGGCGCCGCGCTCGCGGAGTTCCAGGTCTCGCAGTCCTTCGCCGACGCGCCCCTCGATCGGTTCGCGCGCGGCCACCGGAACGCCCTGACCGACGCGCAGCAGCGCGGAGCGCTGCTCTTCTTCACGCGCGGCGGGTGCGTCTCGTGCCACGCGGTCGCGGGCGCGTCGGGCGAGATGTTCACCGACTTCGAGAACCACGTCTCGGGGATCCCGCAGGTCGCGCCACGCGGGTACGGACTGCGCCCCGGCGGCGATCCGCTCGACCCGGACGCCTTTCCCGGAAACTTCGACTTCTCCGGACCCGGCCACGACGAGGACTTCGGCCGCGAGGAGGTCAGCGGAGACGCGGCCGACCGCTACGCGTTCCGCGCCTCGCCGCTGCGCAATGTCGCCCTCGAGCCGGCTTTCTTCCACAACGGATCCTTCGCGCGGCTCGAGGACGCGCTTCGTTACCACCTGAATACCGTGGCGCTCGCACCGCTCTACGATCCGGCCGCGGCAGGAATCGCTCCGGACCTGCGGGTGCGGCGCGGTCCGATCGATCCCGTGATGGCGCGGCTCGACTCCGGAATCGCGGCGCTCGGCGACCTTCACCTGACGCGTTCGGAATTCGGGGACCTCGTCGTGTTCCTGCGCGAGGGGCTCCTCGACCCGAGGGCGCGGCCGGACAGCCTCTGCAAGGCGATCCCGAAGAGCGTGCCGAGTGGACTCAGGGTCCTGCGGTTCGAGGGTTGTCCCGGGAACGGCGGGACGAATCGCAACGGGGGCGGACGCTAGGCCGGAACGCTCCGAAGCGATGGAGCGGGCTCCGGCCCGCTCACGCGATCCCGCGCAGTTGGCGCGCCGCGGCCACCGCGGGGTTCTGATTGCTCCAGAAGTCGAAACGCTCGTTCGCTTCCTTGAGAAGCTGATCGAGGCTCTCGAGCATGTCGAGGACGTGGACGGCCCCGTCGACCTCGCGGCAGGTGAAGCCGATGGTCGCCGTCGCCCGGTTCAGGCGGAAGCGCTGATAGCTCTTCGACTCGGCCTGCGAGAGACGGAACGCCTCGGCCCAGCGGTCGTCGACGGATCCCTTCAGCGCGATCGTGTAACGGCTCTCGGTGCCGGCGTGATCGCCCCTCAGACTCGCGTGATCCGCTTCCGGGAACTGCCTGGACTCCAGCGCTCCGTTCATGGTTGTCCCTTTCGCTGTAGAGAAAGGAGGCAATTCCGGGGCCAGTCTGGAAGTCGCTGAGCGGCGGAGGGTTGTCGATTCGGGGTCCGGAAACGTCCGGTGGGAACGTTACCCTTGGTAACAGTCTACCTGTCCCTTCGGACAGCCGGCCGGGCGGGCCGGAACGGAGGACAGAACTGGCCTTCTGTGTCGCATGTCGGAACGGGGCCTCCCCCGGGCCCGCGCGCGGGCGGGCCGAGGGACGCCGGAGATTCTTGCTGAGGTTATTGGACCGAGGTCTTCTTCGTGGTGGTCGTGGTCGTGGTGATCTTGCGGACGACCAGCGGGCCGTTCGCGCTCGTGCGGGTCGTCTGGATCGTGTAGGTCTTGCCGACCGCGACGTCCGAGGGGACGACCGAGGAAGCGTCGAGGGTGTAGACCACGGTCTTCTGGTCGGGAAGCTGGATGGTGACCGACTTGCCGGGCTCGAACGCCGAGACGGTTCCGGTGACGCTCGTGGAGTTCATGCTGCTCGTGTTGCCGTTCGGATCGATGGTGCGCGTCTGGGTCTCGGTCTTGAGCTTCCCATCCGAGGTCACGGACTGCGTGGTGATCTTGTGCACCATCACCGCGCCGGCCTCGCCGGGCTCGGTGCTGAGCGAGACCTGCTTGCCGATCTGAACGTCGGCCGGTGCGTTGACGTCGCTCGCGAGAGTGTAGGTCATCTGCTTGTTGTCCGGGCCGAGAACGACGATGGTCTTGCCCGGTTCATAGCGCACGACCTTGCCGGTCACGGTCGTCGTGGTCGTCCGTGCAACACCGTCGTCGCTCACCTGCGTCTGCTGCGTCGTCGTCTGCTGGGTCGTTGTCTGCTGCTGGCTGTCCTGAGCCAGCGCCGCGGTTGCGAGCGCGAAGCCCCCGGCCAGGCAGAACGCGCCCCACTGAGTAGTTCGCTTCATACCAACTCCTTTGCCTTGTTCGTCGCATCGGAAATCGATGAGACGGTCGCCCACTGAGAGAGTCCGGAGGGAATCCGGGCTCTGATAGGAAAGCTGCAAGGTCGATGCCACCGGCCGGCCTCGACGTTCACTCGAACCTCACCTCCTCGCATGGGCCGCGCCGAGGATCACTCCCGCGACGAGCCCCGCGACGAATGCCGAGAGCGCGATCTCCGACGGGGCCGCGGCTGCGAGCCTCTCCGCGGCCCGCGACCGCCAGGCGAGTAGCGCCGAGCGCGTCGTCGGCTCACGCCGAGGCGCCTCGCCCTCTTCGCGGGTGACCGGAATCAACGATCCGTCGGCGCGGAGCAGATCCGAGGTCTCCCCCGGGCGCGCTCCGGTGGCGCCGGACATTTTTTCCGAAGCCGCCGGCGTGCTCGAGCCGTCTCCGGATGATGTCGGTGGCGTCGGAGTCGTCGTCTCCATGATCCCCTCCTCGGACGAACTTCTCTCAGAACGCCTCCGAAGGGTGCAAGCCATGTGCCGGAATGACTCAGAAGGAGCGCGCCTTCCCGGAATGACTCGGGAGGAGCGCGCCTCACCGCGCGCGACTCCGTGAGCTTCAGTTCACGCTCCGTTCATCTGCCTCGCCGTACGGTGTCGGGTGTCGGCGCGATGGTGCGCCGCGCTTTTCAAGGTGAGGTTCCATGAAGAAGGCAGTAGCTCTCGCGGTGGTGATGGCGTTTTGCGCGGTGATCGGTCTGGCGGGTACGGGCGAGCATCACGGAACGGCGATGGAAGGCACGATTACGAAGGTCGACATGGCCGGCAAGTCGATGGTCGTCAAGGGCGCCGACGGCAAGGAGACGACGCTCTACTGGAACGACTCGACCAAGCTCCAGGGCACTCCCAAGGAGGGCGAGATGGTCCACTACAAGGCCGCCGAGAAGGACGGGAAGTCCACGGCCACCTGGGTTCACGTCGGAGCGATGCAGCCGAAGACCAAGTAACGTTCCCGAATCTCGACTCGTAGGGCGGGGCTGTCTTTTCGCGGCCCCGCCTTTTTCTTTCCCGTTCGGAAATTCGGCGGCTCGGCGCCCGCTTTGGAGGTGCGGACGGAGGACGCAGGCTCGACAGTCCGTCCGAGAGAGGTGCCGACTTGAGCTCCCGCATCCTCCTGATCGCCGCGACGATCGGCGCCGGCCTCACTCTCGCGATGCCGCTCGAGGCCCAGCGGTCGCTGACGATCACGGCCCTCGCCGATCCCGGCGATTCGCGAGTCGCGGCCCTGGAGGAGGCCGTAACGTTTTGGAACGCGCGGCTCGAGGCGATCGGAGCGGGCGTTCGCTTCGGCCCCGTCTAGGTGGTCCCGGATTCGATTCCGGACTCGCTGCTCCGGCGAATGAGCCACGAGATCGTGGACGAAGGGGGAACCCGGTTGCCGGATTCGATCGAGGAGATCCCGGGGGACGTCGTCGTCGTCCTCTCGAACGCAGACCTCATGTCCTTCGGCATGCCGCGGACGCGCCGCAGCAAGGCCTTCGTCGCGATCCGCCGCGCCGACGTGCCGCCGCTGTCTCTTCCGAACGTCGCGCGCAACGCGATCGCGCACGAGCTCGGCCACGTCCTCGGGCTCGAGCACAACGACGACCCGTCGACGCTGATGTGCGGACGTCCCGCGCCCTGCCGGCCCGACGCGTTCGCATCGAGCAGCGATCGTTTCTTCCCGCTCAACGCATCCGAAGAGCGCGACCTGCGCGCCCATTGGCGCTAGGGCGCGGTTCGCCATCGCGCCGCCCTGGTCCGATCGGGTAACCGGTCACTCGATGGCCGGGATGCTCGCCGGATCGTCGAGGAGAAGCGCGGGGTCTATCCTCGCGCCGTGCCACCTCGCGCCGAAGTAGAGGTGCGGCCCGGTCGCGCGTCCCGTCGAGCCGACCAACCCGATCCTCTCGCCCTTGCGGACCCGAGCCCCGCGCTCGACGTCGATCTGCGAGAGGTGAAAATACATCGTGACGAGGCCGTCGCCGTGGTCCAGGAAGACCGCGTTGCCCGGATAGAAGAGCTCCTCGGCGATCACGACGACGCCGTCGGCCGCCGCCACGACGGGAGTGCCCACGGTCAGCGCGTAGTCGACTCCCATGTGCGGCTGAGAGGCGGGCTTCCCGTTGAAGGCGCGGTTCCAGCCGAACGTCTTCGGCTCGGGGAGATGGCTCGCCGGCGCCCCGAGCGGAAGCTCGAACTCGGCTGGGCCCTCCTTCCGCCGCCAAACGCGCGCGACCAGGGCCTGGTCGCGCGCATTCCGGCGCAGGTCCTCGGGCGACGGGTTCGCCTGCGGGATGTCGCCGAGGTCGAGATCCTCGGTCCCGTATTCGAAGGGCTCGATCCGGACCCGCGCGCGTTCCACCGGACCGGCGCCGTGGCGCGTCACGGTCAAGACGCCGGGCCTGCGCAGGACGTCGATCGGGTAGTAACAGGTCTCCCCCAGGGCCGGCCAGGTCCGGCCGGCCATGCCGCAGCGCTTCGTGCCGGGAGCGGACCAGCGGACGATCCCGCCGGGGCGGGTCGAGACCTCGGGCCCCTGCTTCTGCGCCTGGGCGCCGGCGGTTGCGGCTGCGCCGACGGAGACGCTCAGAGCGACGAGCGCGACAGTCCTCGCGACGCGGAGGCATCGGCTTCCGGCCATGGGCCGAGAGCCATGCAATCACTCTGCCGGAAGAGGGAAGACGAGGGCCGTTACGCCGCGCCGCCGAACACGACCCGCGCCGCCTCGACGACGTCCGGATCCCACCAGCCCCGCTCGACGCCGTCGTTCAGGATCTCGAAGGCCGTCTCGATGCTGCGGGCGCCGCGGTAGGAGCGCTCGCTGCGCAGGGCGTCGAAGACGTCGGCGACGGTCACGATGCGGATGGACATCGAAACGGCGGACCCGGAGATCCCGTCGGGATACCCCGATCCGTCGAGGCGCTCGTGATGGTGGTAGACGATCGGCAGGGCCTGCCGCATCGTCCTCATCGACGACAGCAGCTCGTGCCCGACGACCGGGTGCTCCTGGACGACGTCGCGCTCCTCCACCGTCAACTGGCCCGGCTTGCGAAGGATCGCGTCGGGGATCACGATCTTCCCGAGATCGTGGAAGAGGGCGCCGCGGCGCATCTCGTCGCGCGTCGGCCCGTCGAGACCCATGAGCTCCGCGATCCGGTCCGCGTAGTCGGCGACCCGCCCGCTGTGGCCGGCGGTGTGGGGGTCGCGCGCGTCGATCATCTTCGCGAGCGTCAGGATGACCTTCTCCGCATGCTCGTGCTCGTCCGCGAACTGCTTGAGCGCGACGAGCGCGCGCAACCGCGGCAGCAGCTCACCCGGGGAGAACGGCTTGGCGACGAAGTCGGTGACGCCCGCGGACTGGGCGCGCTGCCGGTCCGCCTCGGTCGCCGCGCCCGTGAGCATGACGACCGGGAGGAGCCGCGTCGCGGGATCGGCGCGGATGCTCTCGAGCACCTCGAGGCCGCTCTGATCGGGCAGCTTGAGGTCGAGGAGGACGAGAGCCGGCTCGCCCGAGCGCACCCGATCGAGCCCCGCCTCGCCGGTCGCGAAAGTCTCGGCCGTGAAGCCCGCCCCGACGAGCGCCTTCTCGAGCAGCCGGCGCGTCGGCTCGTCGTCGTCGACGACCAGAACGAGGGGGCCGGGCCGGTCCTTGACGGACGGCGCGGTCAGCCGCGCGGCGGGAGGGGCGTCAACGCTCATTGCTGGAGGGGACCGTTCGAGTGTAATCGACGGTCGAAGGACGAGGCGGTGCTGAGGGTCACCGAAGGGAATGGCTCTTCAGGGAGCCTTCTCGGGCGGCGGATTCCCGAGCCCGATTCGCGATCCTGCGGAGCATGCCGGCAAAGACGAGCCGGTGAAAGGGATAGAGCGCGTACCAGTACGCCAGACCGAGAAGTCCCGAGGCGTCGAAGATCGCGGTCTGCCGGATTTCGGCGCCTCGCTCGACCGGAGTGACCTCGAACTGCAACCAGGCCCGGCCCGGAACTCTCATCTCGGCACGCAGGCGCAGCAGGCGATCGGGATCGAAGGACTCGACGCGCCAGAAATCGAGCGCGTCGCCCGGGCCGAGATCCTCGGCGCGGCGCCGCCCGCGGCGAAGGCCAACGCCTCCGGCGAGCAGGTCGAGGTACCCGCGCAGGCGCCACAGAAAGTTGCCGTAGTACCAGCCGGTATCGCCCCCGATGCGGCGGATCGGCGCGAAGGCCGCGGCCGGCGAAACCGGAACGACGGCCATGCGGCTGTCGACGAGGCGCGTGCCGACGACGTCGCCCCCATAGCGCTCGGTCAGACCGGACGACGAAACGGCGTCGGACCAACGTGTCCGCGCAAAGGCCTCGTCCTCGTTGGCGAGGGCGCGTGCGATGGCTTCGCTCGCGCCCCGCGGACGGACCCGGAACGCCTCGAGCGCCGCCGGGTCGCGGACGACCGTCGGGTTCCGGAGGCTGTCCACGAGCTTTCGGCCGACACGCGCGTAGAGCGGCGTCACGAGTCCGAGCCAGAGACTCGAGAGTCTCGGCGTCAAGAGAGGCACGGGGATCAGCAGACGCTTCAAGCCGCGTTGCCGCGCGTACTCGCGCATCAGATCGCCGTAGGTCACGCGGTCGGGCCCGCCGATCTCGTAGATCCGCTCGGCGCCTTCGGTCAGGTCCAGCGCCGCGACGAGATAGGCAATCAGGTCCTCGACCGCGATGGGCTGGGTTTCGACGGCGACCCAGCGAGGGCAGATCATGACCGGCAGCCTCTCGACCAGCGCCCGGATCATCTCGAAGGAGAGACTCCCGGAGCCGAGCACGATCGAGGCACGCAGCTCGACGACGGGAACGCCGGACCGGCGCAGGATCTCGCCCGTCTCCTGCCGGCTACGCAGATGCTCGGACAGGCCACTCGCGTCCTCGCCGAGCCCGCCGAGATAGATGATGCGCCGCACTCCCAGTTCGCGCGCGGCCTGTCCGAAAATCCTCGCCGCCTCGCGGTCGCGCGCGGCAAAATTCTCTCCTCCCATCGAGTGAATCAGGTAGTAGGCGGTCGAGGCTCCTTCGAGTGAGTGCCTCACCGCCGCCGCATCGATCGCATCGCCCGCGGCGATCTCCGTCGAGGGCGCCACGCGTCCCCGGAGCGCCTCGGGCCGCCGGGCGAAGCACCGGAGGCGCATGCTCCGCCGCTCGAGCTCGGCCAAGAGTCTTCCGCCCACGTAGCCCGTGGCGCCCGTCAGGAGAACGAGCGGCTTCGACACGGGAGGTCAGCGACGGAAGCGGGCATCGGTGAAGACAATCTATCCCGCTCATCACCGCGCCGGCATGATCCCGGATTCCGATCGAGAGCGGGAATCCAAAGTGGCTCCTCAGGTAGGATTTGAACCTACAACCCTCCGGTTAACAGCCGGATGCTCTGCCATTGAGCTACTGAGGAAAAGAGCGGACCGCAGAGGATAGCCGCCGAGGCACGGGGTGTCAACCGAGCCCTCCCGCGGCGTCCAGCCGGCGTTCCCCTCCTCACCGCGTCTCCGTCACCCCGAGCCTCCGGTAGATCACGTACGAATAGACGACCGAGACCAGGACCACCAGCACGACCGCCGGGAGAATCAGGACGGATCCGAGATCGAAGAAGGCGGCGAGAACGACCAGCCCTCCGGTCGCGACGATGAGCCTCCCCGCGAAGCGATGCGTGCGCAGCCAAACCTCCTCGCTGGCGATCGTCCACGGCGTCCGGATCCCGAAGAAGAAGTTGCGCGTGGTCTTTCCGAAGAGGTTTCCGAGAGCCGCGAGCAGCACGCCCAGGCCGACCTGGAACAGGCGCGAGGGCAAGGGCCTCTGCGACGCGGCCGCGTGCAGCATCAACCACTGTGCGAAGAGCAGAAAACCCAGAATGGCGATCTCGAAGGCCCGCCACTGCCGGGCGAAGGGTTCCATCGGGAACTCGCGGGGCGAGAGGCGCGGAAGAACGAGAAGGAGCAGCCAGACACCCGCGGCGACCGCCGGCACGAGGAACGCTCCCCACGCCCTCGCGATCTCCCCGTCGAGATTTCCCAACAGGTCCCAGTGCATGGGCATCGGATCCGGGAGCCGCGGGTACATGAGAGCCGAGAGGGCGAAGGAGACGGCGATCAGCACGATTCCCGGGAGATTCAGCGGTCTGTTCATGACGACTCCCCTCCGGCTCCGTCCAGATGGAACAACTCCGCGATCGCCGCCGCGACGTCTTCGAACACCGTCGTGTTGAGCGAATAGAGAATCTGCTGCCCCCGGCGCTCCGAGCGGATCAGGTCGGCCGCCTTGAGAACGCCGTAGTGGTGCGACAGCGACGCCATCGAGATCGGAAACCGCGCGGCGATCTCGCCCGCCGACCGGGAGCCCTTCTTGAGGATCGTGAGGATCCGCCGGCGATTCGGATCGGCCAGCGCGCGGAAGACCTGCTCGGAGCGCCGCATTTCGTTATTTAGACATTAGTCTAAATATAGGAGCTGCTTCAACCCCTCGTCACAAGCCTTGCGGAATCCATGGGTTGACGCGCTTCGGCGCTCTACCCCGCCGGCGCCCACGATGCCCACGCGACCTTCCAGCCCGTGCGGTCCCTGCTCATCCGGAAATCGAAGGCGTACTTCGCGGAGGAGGGAAGCAGGCCGGCGAGCCCCGCGACCTCTCTCGGACGGCCCGTCATGACGGCCCGCAGCCGCACGCGCGCCGTGCTGTCCGATCGCTCGATGCGCACGTCTTCGAGCCGCACGTCGAGGCTCTCGTACGCGGCGAAGTACTGCCGCAGGAGCGCCTCGTCGTCGGCGCGCGAGCTTCCGTCGCCGCCCTGGAAATCCGCCGTGAGATTCGCCATCACCGCGGCCGCATCGCGTGCGTGAGCCGCCGCGGCGATCCGGTCGAGCGTCGACCGCACGGGATCCCCGGCGGGGCCGCACCCCGCGAGAAAGGCCATCGACACCGCGGCGGCGGCGAGGAGCGCAATCGCGAATCGGCGCATGCCTCCATTGTGGACTCTCTTCGCGCCCCCGCGACGCGCCCATTCCTGAGAGGATGCAGCCGTGTCCGATCCGCCTCTCGCCGATTTCCTTCGCCGCGAGCACGGCCGGCTCGACGAGCTCCTCGGCCGCGTCTTCGGCGCCGCCCACGCCGGGGCGCTCGAGGCCGCGTGCGACGCCGCGCGTGCGTTCGACGAGGAGCTGCGGCGCCACACCGCGGACGAGGAGCAGCGGCTCCTGCCGGCGGCCGCGGGCCGCAAGCTCCTCCCCGGGGAGGAGGAATCGGATCGCGAGCGTCTCGGGCGTGAGCTGCGGCTCGAGCACGTGCAGATCCGCGAGCTCGCGGCGATGCTGCGAAATCTCCTCGGGAAGGGCGAGCTTCCGGGAGCCGAGCGAATCGCCGCGAACCTGGCCCGCCGCTGGGACGCGCACACGGCCCGCGAGGAGAAGATCCTCGGCGAGCTTTCGTAGGGCGAAGACGAGCGCCGCCCCTTACGTCTTCCCGGAGAGCGCCGCGACCCGCACGGTTCGCTCTCGCGGCCCGTCGAGCTCGATCAGGAAGATCCCCTGCCAGCGCCCCAGGAGCGGCTCGCCGCGCGAGAGCGGCACGAGCCGTGCAGTGCCCATCGCCTCGGAGAGAAAGTGCGCAGCCGAATTGCCTTCCGCATGATCGAAGCGGACGTCCGGAACCCAGGCCGCGAGCGCCCGCTCGACGTCGCCGGTGACGTCGGGGTCCCAGGCCTCGCCGACCACCACGGCGGCCGTGGTGTGAGGCACCGAAACGATCAGGGCGCCCTCCTTCGTCCCGATGGCCTCCGACGCCTTGCGCACACGATCGGTGATGTCGACGCGCTCGATCTTCCGGGTGGTCTTCACGCGGAACTCGTGCGCCGAAGCCATCGCGTCAGTCTAATCCGTAGGCCGTAGGACGATATCCTTCGCCCATCCATGAGACGAGGCGGCCGCGTCCTTCCCCGCGGGTTGATTCCCGTGGTGTTTTTCGGAGCGCTTCTGCTCTACTCGGCATGGCCCTGGCTGCCATTCGGGCGGCCCCCGGCGACGCCGACGATCGTCTTCTACGGCTTCAGCATCCTCGGCGACGCCATGAACAAGGGCGTCTTCCCGGAGTTCCGGAAACAGTGGGCCGCGCAGGGACACGGCGACGTCGCGTTCCGCAGCGCGTTCGCCGGATCCGGCACCATCACGAACCAGATCGTTCTCGGCGCGCCGGCAGAGCTCGCTCTGCTGTCGCTCGAGAGCGATGCGGACCGGCTCGCGGACGCCGGCGTGATTCCCGCCGGAAGCTGGAAGCGGCTGCCCGAGGGCGGCGTCGTGAACCGGACGCCGTTCGTCATCTTCGTGCGCCCGGGGAACCCGCTCAGGATCGCCGACTTCGCGGACCTGACGCGCGACGGCGTCCGGATCGTGCATCCGGATCCGCTGACCTCGGGCGGGGCGAACTGGGCGATCGTCGCCGAGTACGGGGCGGGCTTCCGCGAGGCGGGGGGTGACGCGGCCGCGGGCGAGGCGCTGCTCGCGGGCGTCTGGAGAAACGTCGCGTCGCAGGCGGCGTCGGCGCGCGCCGCCCGCACGCAGTTCGAGAACGGCTTCGGCGACGCGCTCATCACCTACGAGCAGGAGGCCGTGTACGACAAGAGCCGCGGCCGCCTGAAGGCCGACGTCGTCCTCCCGCGGCGCACCATCCTCTCCGAGCACACGCTCGTCGTCATCGACCGCAACGTTCCCAAGAGGGACCGGGCGCTCGTCGACGGCTTCGTCCGGTTCCTCTGGAGCGAGCCGGCGCAGCGGATCTTCGTGCAGTACGGTTTCCGCAGCGTGCGCGACGACCTGAACGCCGGACACCCCGCGCTCGGAGCCATCGAGGATCCGTTCCGGATCGCGGACTTCGGCGGCTGGCGCCGCGCGAAGAAGGAGATCGTCGAGGACGTCTGGAAGCGGCGCGTGATGAAGATCACCGCGAAGCCATGAGCACCCGAGCGTACGCCGTGACCCGGGCCGGAAGACGCGCCGCCGTGCCGGCGAGCCTCGTCGTGCTGTTCCTCCTGCCGCTCATCCTGATGCCGCTCGCGGCGGTCTTCCTCTTCGCGTTCCGCGGCGGGCCGCTCGCCTTCTGGAACGGGCTCAAGACGCCCGAGGCGCAGTTCGCGCTGCGCTTCTCGCTCCTCGTGGCGTTCGCGACCGCCGCGGTCAACACCGTGCTCGGCACCTTCACGGCCTACGTCCTGTCGCGCTACCGCTTCCGCGGACAGCGCATCCTCGGCATCGTCGTGAACCTCCCGGTCGCGATTCCGACCGTCGTCGTCGGCACCTCGCTCCTGCTCCTCTGGGGACCGATCGGCCTCCTGGGCCGCGCGCTCGGACCACTCGGGCTTCAGCCCATGTTCGCGCCCGCCGGCGTCCTCCTCGCGCACCTCTTCGTGACGTTTCCCTACATGCTCGGCGCGGTCAAGCCGGTCATGGACGAAATGGAAGAGACGTACGAAGAGGCGGCGTACACGATCGGCGCGACGACGTGGCAGACGTTTCGCTACGTCATCCTGCCGACGCTCAAGGGAGGACTCTTCGCCGGCGCGCTCTTGACGTTCGCGCACTCGCTCGGCGAGTTCGGCGCGACGGTGATGGTCTCGGGGAACCTGCGTCTCAAGACGCAGACGGCTCCCCTCTACATCTTCGCGCAGTTCGAGGCGGGCAACATCGAGGCGGCCAACGCGGTCGCCGCGGTCCTCGCGCTCCTCTCCTTCTTCATCTTCTTCGTGCTGCTGCGCTACACCGGGCGCGAGGGCGACTGATGTCCGTCACGCTGGAAAACGTCACGAAGCATTACGGCGGCGGCCAGGTCGTGGTCGACCGCGTCTCGCTCGACGTCCAGACCGGCGAGCTCTTCGTCCTCCTCGGCGAATCGGGCAGCGGCAAGAGCACGATCCTCCGCATGCTCGCCGGGCTCACCGCGCCCGACGAGGGCGTCATCCGGTTCGCCGACCGCGACGTGACGCTCGTGCCGCCGCAGAAGCGCGACGTGGGACTCGTCTTCCAGAACTACTCGATCTTTCGGCACATGACCGTCGGCGAGAACATCGAGTTCGGCCTGCGCATCCGCGGCGTCCCCGCGGTGGAGCGGGAGCAGAGGCGCGAGGAGCTCCTCGAGCTCGTCGGGCTCGGCGGGCTCGCGGCGCGATACGACAGCCAGCTCTCCGGCGGCCAGCGGCAGAGGGTCGCCCTCGCGCGCGCTCTCGCCTACAAGCCCGCGGTGCTGCTGCTCGACGAGCCGTTCGGCGCGCTCGACGTCAAGATCCGCACGCAGCTGCGCCAGAACTTGAAGGAGATCCATAAGACCCTGGGCGTCACGACCGTCCTCGTGACGCACGATCAGGAGGAGGCATTCGAGCTCGGCCAGCGGATCGCGGTCATGGAACGCGGCCGGCTCCTCGAGGTCAACACGCCGGAGAAGCTCTACGCCCAGCCGCGCTCGCTCTTCGTCGCGACCTTCCTCGGGGGCGGCACGATCCTCGTGGGCCGCTGCCAGGATCACAAGGTCGCGCTGGGCGGACTGAGCCTCCCGATTCCCGCCGAGGTCCCGCACGACGAGGGCGACCGCGTGCGCGTGCTGATCCGGCCCGAGCAGGTCCGGCTGACGGCGGAACGGCCCAGGCCCGGAGCTCCCGTTCTCGGGCAGGGCGAGGTCGTCGAACAGAACTTCTCGGGCGCGACGCGCCGCACGCGCGTCCGGCTGCCTCCCCTGGCCGGCGTGCGCCAGGTCGTGCCGCCGCTGCCCTTCGGAGAGGAGAACCCCATTCTCGACGCCGTGGTGCCGGCGCACGATCCGCCGACGCCGCCCGCGCCGTGGGTCACGCTCGAGGCCTGGCACATCCTCCGTCAGCCGACCCCGCGGCTCCTCGTCTGCGACGAGGGCGAGGGCATCGCGCCCGCGCTCGAGCTCGCCAAGCCGCTCGTCGACGCGCTCGACGCCATCGCGACGGTCCTCGGCGTCTCGCCCGACGCGCGGCGGCAGGACGCGCTCCGCGAGGCGCTGACCGAGCGCGCCGCGGCCGCCGGGCTCGCCCAGCCCGCGATCCGGGTGCGCCGCGGCGACCTCGCCGAGCAGATCGCGCTCGAGGAGCGGGAGGCGCCCTATGACTTCGTGATCGTCGGAGCGGGCGATTCCGACCCGCGCCCCGCCCTGCGGCACACGAACCTCTACGAGGAGCTGCTCCCCAGGATCAAGACGCCCCTGCTGCTCGTGCGCGGACGCCCGCGGCGCTTCGAGCGCATCCTGATCTGCACGGCGGTCGGCGAGCCCGGCAAGGCGGACATCCGGGCCGGAGGCTGGCTCGCCCGGCGTCTGAACGCGACGGTGACGCTCCTGCACGTGACGATCTCCGGACGAACCATGCCGGCCCTCGTCCACGCGCACCTGACGCGCGGCGTCGCCACGCTGCGCGAGCTCGAGGTCAAGGGCCGCCCGTCGCTACGCGAGGCCGCGACGCCCCTCGAGGGGATCCTGGCCGAGCTTCGCAGCGAGCCGTACGACCTGGTCGTCACCGGCGCCCCGCCTCCGCTCGCCCGGACGCCGATCCGCAGCGTCTCGATCACGCAGGCGATCGTGCGCCGGGCGGGATGCTCGATCCTGGTGGTGCCGGCGGGGACGTGGTGAAAAGGCGAGTCGACTAACGACTAACGACTAACAACTAACAACTAACAACCCCTACGGATAGAGCTCTCTGTACGACTCGGCGTACAACAACACTCTCCTCACGTAGTCGCGCGTCTCGTACAGCGGGATCGACTCGAAGACCTCGTCCTCCTGCTTGCCGGGGTTCTCCCGCACGAGGCGCGCGATGCGCGTCGGGCCTCCGTTGTAGGCCGCGAGCGCGAGGACCGGCGAGTTGCCGAACTGATCCAGCAACCGGCGCAGGTACGCCGCGCCGAGCTGCGCGTTGACGCCCGGATCGTAGAGGAACGCGCGGCGATATCGCTGTCGCAGGACGGACTTCGCGAGGCTCTTCGCCGTCGCCGGCATCAACTGCGTCAGCCCCATCGCGCCGGCTCGCGACTTCGCGGTCGCGTCGAACACGCTCTCCTGCCGGACGAGGCCGCGCAGGATGCCGGTGTCCAGATCGAACTCCTTCGCGCGCGCGGCCAGGAAGCCGCCCTCCTCGATCGGGTAGTAGAGCCGGCGCCAGGCGTCCGGGACGCGTCCCTCCTCGACGGTGCCGATCTCGGGCAGCGCCCGCTTGATCGCGGCCGCCGCGGGCAAGAACCGGCCGAGAGCGAAGTCGGACTGGGCGAGGCGCAGGTCTCGCCCGCGCGAGGGCGGAAGAGCGCGTCCCTCGGCGGAGGCTTCCTCGAAGAGCCGCAGCCGCAGCAGCTCGTCGACGCGCGCGAAGGCCGCCGTCGCCGTCGACGGATCGGCGAGCGGCGGCCCCTCCTTCGCGGGCGGGCCCGGCGCCCAGGCGCGCGCGAAGCGGGCATAGAGGTCCGGGGTCGATGCCTGCGCCAGCGCCCCGAAGGCCTCGCGCGCCTCCTTCTTCTGTCCCTCCCCCTCGAGGCAGCGCGCGCGCCAGTACCGCAGGCGGCGGGACCGCGAGACGTCGTCGTAGAGCGGCGCGATCGCGTCGAAGCGGACTCGCGCGCCGGCGTAGTCGCCGACGGCGTAGCGGCTCCAGGCCATCTTCCAGAGCGGCTCGAAGCCCTCCGTGGATCCGGGCGCGATGCGACTGATCTCGCGGGCGTGTGGGAGCGCCGCCTCGAACCGGTCGGCCTCCGCGTCCAGGCGCAGCAGCCGGCCGTGCGCGTCGCGGCGCACGTTTGCGGGAGCGTCCGCGTCGGTCAGCGCCTCGAGGGCTCGGCGCACGGGCTCGAAGCGCGGAGAGTCCGTGTCGGTGGCCTGCCCGGTCTTTCCGCGAAGGCGGGCGAGAACGCGGTCGCAGCGGAAGAGACGCGCTTCCCATGCCGAGGGGAGACCGTCGTCGGGAACGCGCGCGGCGGTCGCCTCCGCGTCCTTCTCCCGCTTCAGCGCGAGCTGGCCGCGGGCCAGGGCGAGCAGGTTCGTCCCCCGCTCGGCCGCGGGCCAGGACTCCGGCCGGTCGCGCGAGAGGAGCGCCACTCCGCGCCGGGCGTCTCCGGCGGCCACGAGCGCGCGTCCGCGCGCGGCGCGCTCGGCGGGAGCGAGCGCGGCCTCCGCCTGCTTCGCCGCGGCCTTCGCCGCCGCCGAGGCCGACTTCGACGCATCGAAGGTGGGCGCCTTGAGGATCAGATCGCGCGCGGCGCTCCGCACCGCGGCCGAGTCGCCCGCGGGCGTCCCGAGACGAATCCGCTCGAAGGCGACCTCGGCAATCTCGGACTGCGTGGCCGCGGAGACGGCCGCCTGCCCCAGTACGTGCAGCGCCTCGCGAGGCTGCCGCGTCTTCTCGAGGAGACTCGCGAGAATCAGCCCCGCGTGCAGGCGGAACGCGAAGGGGCCGTCCCACGCGAAGGCGGACCGCGCCGCGACGATCGCCTCGGGCAGGTCTCCCGCGCGCTCGAGCGACCGGGCGCGCAGAAGCAGCCGGTAGGGCTCGAGGCCGATCGGCGCCGCGGAGACGTCGCGCAGCCGCGCCGCCGAGCCGGCATCGTCGCCGCGCCGTGCGTCGTCCGCCGCGAGGATCAGCGCGACGCGGGCGTCCCACGCGGGCCGCTGTGCGGCCTTACGGATCGTGTCGAGGATCGCCTCCCCTTCGGCGCGCTTGCCGTCCTCGAGGAGATCCGCGGCGCGCGCGAACTCGGCGTCGTAGTCCGCGGAGACCTCGACCTTGCCGAGGTCGCCGGCGGCCGGCCCCGCCGCGAACACGAGAGCGAGAGCCCACGCGACCGCGAGGCGCCGGCGGCTCGCGCCGGGCACCCGAGGCGCGCGCGAGGACGAGGGCGTTCGGGATCGGGGCGGCGACGGGGAGATCAGAGACCCAGGGCCTCGGCGCGCCCCTCGGCCAGGATGCGCACCAGCTCCTCGTAGAAGAAGTTGCTCGAGCTGCGCACGTCTTCCGGAATCCGGTCGTTGTACATCTGCCGGCTGCGGTCGATGTCTTCCTTGAGCCGCGCGTAGAGGTTTCCGCCCTCGCGCCCCTCGAGGACGGCGCGCTCGTTGTAGAGCTTGATCTCGGAGACCAGCAGCCGCGCGAACCGGCGCGCCTCCTCGCGGCGCTCGTCTCCCGTCCCGATCGCGAGCGGCCCGGTGAGGCGCCGCGACTCGAACGCGATCCCGCTCCCCGTCGATTCGACGGAGGGCGCCGGCGCGGTCGTCGAGGGTGCAGGCGTCGGCCGGATCGGTCTCCACTCGGGTCCCGGCTCGGCCGCGGCCTCGTCGCCGTCGCGCGGGGCGATCTCCGCCGCGGAAGCGCCCGGCGGCGCCGTTTCGGCCGAGGGGGCCTCGGCGGGCGCCGATGCCTCGGCCGCCTCCTCGACGCCAGCGGCGGAGTCCTCCATCCACATCCCGGCCGGCTCGGGCTTCTTCAGGACCTCGAGCGACTTGAGCGCGGGCGCGGGCTTGAGCTTGCGCGCCGCGAGGCGGTCGACGACCAGCCCGGCGAGGAAGGTCAGGAGGCCGAGGGCGTCCGGATCGAAACGATTCTCCTCGCCGAGCACGCAGTCGGCGTAGAGCGTGCCCGAGATCTTCTCGCGCACCACCATCGGAATGACCACGGCCTCGGCCACGCGGTTCGCGTGAAGCAGAGAGCTGATCTCGTTCCCGCTCGTCAGCCGGAACGCCGTACCGCTCATGACCTTCGCGAGGACGCCGCCGTCGCTCTGCGGCAGCGCGATCCGACGCACGGCCTCGTCGTCCCCCCCGTGGTCCGAGAAACCGGCGGCCTTCCACGCGCCGATCGTGCCTCCGCGGGCGACGAGGAGCGCGGCGCGCGAACAGTAGCGGCGGCACTCGTCCAGGAAACGATGGAGAACGTCGACCTGGCTTCCGGCCTGATCGAGCGCACGCACCACGGCGACGGGGAGGGATCCCTTGGGCGGCCCCGGGGGCTTCTCCCCCGTGGGAGTGAGGAGCTCGCCGGGGACGACGCCCTTCAGGTCCTGGTTGAAGCGCTCGAGAAAGCCGAACCAGCGCCGGTCGGTCTCCAGCCGCAGGCGGTCGAACTCGTCCCGGAGAGCGGCGAACCGCTCCGCGAGGCGACGTTCGATTTCGGTCTCGAGGAGACGGAGGCGATCCTCCGCCTCGGAATCGGCCATGAGTTCCATTATCGGGGGTGTCGTGCGAGACGTAAAGCATTCGAATTGCAGCCTTCCGCGCCGCAGCACACGCTGAGAAATCCGGGTTAGAACCGCTGTGACCCGGGGTCGCGCCCGTAGCGAATTCTTAAGTCGCCTGCGATGTTAAGAGACTGTCGCGATTGGAGATACGCTCGAAACCGTTGACACCCCCACCGGGGCCTATCTAAGATGTAATGCTCTCTGGAAAGTTGCCGGGTAAGGGGGTGAGTCTCAGTGCCTCTGGTCCACGTCAAGGAAGACGAATCTTTCGAAAACGCCATGCGGCGTTTCAAACGCAAGTGCGAGAAATCCGGAATCCTTTCCGAGCTGAAGAAGAGACAGCACTACGAGAAGCCGAGCGCGAAGCGCAAGCGCAAGATGATTCAGGCTCGCAAGAAAATGCTCCGGAAGCTCTCGGAGGAGCGTCGGGCGACGCCGTAACCTCCGCACCTGGAGACGGCGGCGATCGCGAAGCTCTCGAGCTTCCCCTCGTCCTCCGGCTCATCGCATCCCTGGCTCGAACGCCGCCCGGAAGGGCGGCGGTTCTGTCTCTGGAGCCCTCGTTCGAAGAGCCCGAGGTGCGGCGGCGCCTCGAGGAAACGGGCGAGGCGACCGCGTTCCAGATTCGCCACGGACGCCTCCCGCTCGCCGGGCTCGAGGAGCTCTCTCCCGTTCTCGACGAGCTCGCGCGCCAGGGGGGAGTCGGCTCACCCGAGCAGTTTCGTCCGATCGTACGCGCCGCGCGCGCGACGCAGGCCGTGCGGCGGAGTCTCGAGCGCGCGGAGGGGCCTCACCTCGCCGATCGCCGGTCGCGCCTGCCCGCTCTGGATGCGCTGCTCGCCGAGGCCGCGAAGCTCTTCGGCGCCGACGGCCTCCTCCGCGACGACGCGTCGCCCGAGCTCACGGCGATCCGCGGCCGGCTTCGGCGACGCCGCGGCGAGGTCTCGCGCACGCTCGAGAGGCTCCTCGACTCGCGGCGCGACGCGTTCGGCGACGCCGTGGTCGTCCTGCGGAACGACCGCTACTGCCTGCCGGTCCTCGCGTCCGCGCGCGGCCGCGTCCCCGGGATCGTCCACGACCGTTCGGGCTCGGGCCAGACGGTGTTCGTCGAGCCGATGGAGGTCATCGAGCCCAACAACGACCTGGCGCTGCTCGCCGCCGAGGAGCGGCGCGAAATCGAGCGATTGCTGCGGAAGTTCGGCGACCTCGTGCTCTCGCGGGAGGAGGAGCTCCGCGCCGCCTCGCACGAGCTCGCCGAGCTCGACGCGCTCGAGGCGAGGGTCGCGTTCGGCGAGATGGGCGAGGGCCGGCTGCCCGAGATCTCCGAGGACGGGAGCTGGACGCTCGTGGCCGCCCGGCATCCCCTGCTCGACCGCCGGTTCGAGGCCGTGCGGCTCCGCGTGCTGGAGTCCGCGCGGGCCGGACGCGACGCCGTGCCGCTCGACCTGGAGCTGCCCGCCGACCGGATACTCCTCGTCGTGTCGGGCCCCAACGCCGGCGGCAAGACCGTCGTGCTCAAGACCGCCGGCCTCTTCGCGATGCTCGCCCAGTGCGGCATCCCGCTCCCCGCGGGCGCGGGCACGCGCGTGCCGGTCTTCCGCTCGATCCGCACCGAGATCGGGGACGCGCAGGCGATCCTCACGGATCGCTCGACGTTCTCGTCGTCGATGGAGATCCTGGCGAGCATCCTCTCCGGGGCGCGGCCCGGGGCGCTCGCGCTGATCGACGAGATCGGCGGCGCGACGGATCCCGAGGAGGGCAGCGCGATTGCAGTGGCCTTCCTCGAGGCGTATCTCGAGAGCGGCGGCCGCGCGATCGCGACGACGCACCTCGGCGCGGTCAAGACGTTCGCCTCCGACCGGCCGGACGCGCTCTGCGCGGCGATGGAGTTCGACGAGGAGACGGGACGTCCGAACTATCGCCTGCATGCGGGCCTCGCCGGACGAAGCCGCGCGCTCTCCGTCGCGGAGGACCGCGGCCTCCCTCCGCGGGTCCTCGATCGGGCGCGCGCCCTCCTTGGAGAGGCCTGGCAGCGGCGCGAGCAGGCGGAGACCGAGGCCGAACAGGCCCTCGAGCGGCTGCGGCAGGCCGAGCGCGACCTCGCCACAGAGCGCGCCGCGGCGCGGAGGGAGGCGGCGTCGCTCGAGGAGGAGCGGCGCCGGCTCGAGGGCGAGCGCTCCCGGATGCTGGCGGACGGGCTGGCGAGCTTCGAGCGGGCGCGGGCGGAGCTCGCGCGGCGCGTCCAGCAGGAGCTCGACGAGGCGCGCGCGGAGACGGCGCGGATGGCGCAGGCTTCCGCGGCGCGGGTCCTCGAGGACGCCGAGCGCGCCGTCGCCGAGGAGAGGGCGCTCGCCGACGCGCGCGAGGCGCGGGAGCTCCGAGCCCAGAAAGTCGAGCCCGGGCATCCCGCGCGCGTGCGGGGACTCGGCGTCGAGGGCCGGGTCCTCTCCTTCGACGGCGACTGGGCCCAGATGGAGATCCAGGGCAAGAAGCTGCGGGTGCGGCGCGCGGAGCTCGAGCCGGCGCGACCCGCGGCGGGCAGCGCCGGCAAACCCGGGAAGGCAAAGTCCCCGTCGAAGGGCACCGTGTCGGCCCCGGCGCGGGATCTCTCCGGCGAGATCGCCGAGGTCCACGTCATCGGCCAGCGTCTGGAGGAGGCCATCGAGGCCGTCGAGAAGGCGCTCGACCAGGCGATCCTCGCGGGTGCGTCGAGCCTCCGGGTCGTGCACGGGCACGGCACCGGGCGGCTGCGCGATGGGATCCGCAAACAGTTCCGCGAGCACCGCGCGGTCGAGCGCCTCCGCGCGGGCGATCGGACCGAGGGCGGCAACGGGGCCACGGTCCTCGAACTGCGATAGCTTTCGCCTTTGGCCTCCGACCTCGACATCAACGATCACGTCCTCGCGGAGCTCCGGTCCGCGGCCGACATCGTCGCGGTCATCGGCGATCACACGAAGCTCCGGAAGGCGGGCCGCTCCTGGAAGGGACTCTGCCCGTTCCACAACGAGCGCACGCCGTCGTTCACGGTGGACCGGGACAAGGGCCTGTACCACTGCTTCGGCTGCGGGGTCGGCGGCGACGTCATCCACTTCGTGCGCCAGATCGACCGCCTCGACTTCCCGGAGGCCGTCGAGGCCCTCGCGTCGCGCTTCGGCGTCACGATCCCGCGGCGCGTTCGCCTCGGGCCGCGCCAGGAGCGGCGGGATCGCCTCTTCGAGGCCGTCGCGGCGGCGCAGCGCCTCTACGCCGAGAGACTCGCGCGGCCCGGCAACGCCGCCGCGAAGTATCTCGACGCGCGAAAGGTCCCGGCTCCGCTGCGCCAGTCGCTCGGCCTCGGACACGCGCCGGACGCGTGGGACACGCTCGCGAAGACCCTCTCCGGCGCCTTTCCGGAGGACCTGCTGATCGAGGCGGGACTGCTCCAGCCCCGCGCGGAGGGGAAGGGCGCCTACGACCGCTTCCGCGACCGTCTCCTCTTCGTCGTCAAGGACGAGCGCGGGCGGCCGGTCGGCTTCGGCGGCCGCGCGCTCTCTCCGGAGAGCGAACCCAAGTACCTGAACTCCCCCGAGTCGCCGATCTTCTCCAAGAAGCGCCTGCTCTACGGCCTCTTCGAGGCGCGCGAGGCGATCCGCAAGAACGACCGCGTGGTTCTCGTCGAGGGCTACTTCGATCACCTCGCGCTCCTGAGTGCCGGCATCCAGGAGACCGTGGCGTCGATGGGCACCGCGCTGACGCCGGAGCAGTCGGAGCGGTTGCGGCGGCTGTGCCCGCGCGCCATCGTCTGCTACGACGGGGACCCGGCCGGCCGCAACGCGACGCAGGGCGCGCTGTCGCACCTGCTCTCCCTCGGGTTCGAGGCGGCCGTCGCGAGGCTGCCCGCCGGCGAGGACCCCGACGATGTCCTCCAGAGAGAGGGACCGGCGGCGCTCGCGAGGGCGATCGAGGAGGCGCCGGACTCTCTGACGTGGCTGCTGGAGGACATCCGGCCGCAGGAAGCCGGGCTCTCGTCGACCGAGAAGCGCGAGCGCGTGGGCGCGATCCTGACCGTCCTGTCGGCGATCCCCGACCGGATCCTCCGCTACGAGGAGTACCGAAAGGTCTCGGCGGCCGTCTCCGTACCGGTGGACGTGCTCTGGGGGGCCGACAAGGCGAATCTCGACGCCCCGAAACCGCGTTCTTCAGGTGTGGGAACGGCCGGGAATTCCGGTGCGTTAACTGCTCCGGAGGCGCCGTCGGCGGAAAAACGGCTCCTCCGGGCCCTGACGGCCGGTGGCGAGCACATCTCCTTCATTCTCAGTAATTTGAACGATGAGTTCCTCACCGACCCGAGGGTCCGGAGGGTCGTCGCCGCTTTTCGGGGGTCCTCCGGGACGTCGGAAGTGGTTGATTTTCAAGGCCAAATCGCAGACCTTACGGAGGAAGAGCGGACGTTTCTCTCTGGCATCGCGCTGGATGAATCTCCTGAGCCGACCGAGAAGGGCGTCGATCAGCTCCTCAAGGACCTCGAAATCAGCCACTTGAAGGGAGAGAGCGCTGCGCTCCAGCAGGCCATCAAGCGCGCGGAGGACGAGGGCTCCGGAGTCGACGAGCTGGTACGGCAGAAACAGGGCATCGACAAACGCATCGCGCACCTACGGTCGAGGAAAGGATGAAGAACTTGGCGACGATTGAGGAAAAGTTTCCCGAAGTCCAGCTGCTGGTGAAGGGCGGTCGGGAGAAGGGCTATCTGCTCTACGAGGAGATCCACACGATCCTCTCGGACGAGGCGACGGCCGTTCCCAAGGAACTCGAGCTCATCTACGAGCGGTTCTTCGAGCTGGGCATCGAAATCGTCACGGATCCCGACCGGGCGGCCCGCCGCCGCGCGGCCGACGCCGCCGAGTCCGCGGAAGAGGCGCGCGACGCCGTCGAGAAGACCAACGACCCCGTGCGCATGTACCTGCGCGAGATGGGCACGGTCAAGCTGCTCGACCGCGAGGGCGAGGTCCGCATCGCGAAGCGCATCGAGCAGGGCGAGGCCAAGATCTACCAGGCCCTCGCCAACAACCCGGTCGTCCTCGAGGAGATCCTCAAGCTGCTCGAGAACGCCGGCCGCGACTCGCGCATCGTCCAGGAGATCGTCAACGTCTCCGAGGAGGACGACGACGAGTTGGAGGAGCGGGAGAACCTCGACGACCGCGCGACGCGGCGGATCGAGGGGATCCTCGGAAGCTTCCGCAAGATCGGCGCGCTCGACAAGGACATCAAGCGGATGAAGTTCAAGGCGCGCACGATCAAGAAGGGCACCAAGACCCTCGCGCGCATCGAGGCCTCGATCGACCGCAAGATCGCGGAGATGGCCAAGCTCATCCGCGCGGCCGACTTCACCCCCGCGGTTCTGAACCGCGCGATCGGCATCCTCAAGGACATCGACCGCCAGATGGCGGTTCCCGAAGTCACCATCCGGCAGGACACGAACACCCTGAAGAAGGAGACGAACCCGACCCGCGTCGACTTCTACAAGCGTCGGATCACCAAGTACAAGAAGTCGCTGCGCGAGCTCGAGCAGAAGTTCGGCGTCTCGCACGAGGACGTGAAGAAGACGCTCCGCATGGTCCGCGAAGGCGAGGAGGAGGCCGATCAGGCCAAGCACGAGCTGATCGTGGCCAACCTCCGCCTGGTCGTCTCGATCGCGAAGAAGTACACCAACCGTGGTCTGCAGTTCCTGGACCTGATCCAGGAGGGCAACATCGGCCTGATGAAGGCCGTCGAGAAGTTCGAGCACCGGCGCGGCTACAAGTTCTCGACCTACGCGACGTGGTGGATCCGCCAGGCGATCACGCGCGCGATCGCGGACCAGGCCCGCACGATCCGCATCCCGGTCCACATGATCGAGACGATCAACAAGCTCACCCGCACGTCCCGGTCCCTCGTGCAGGAGCTCGGCCGCGAGCCCAACGCCGAGGAGATCGCGAAGCGGATGGACATGCCGGTCTCGAAGGTGCGCAAGATCATGAAGATCGCGCAGGAGCCGATCTCGCTCGAGACGCCCATCGGGGAGGAAGAGGATTCGCATCTGGGCGACTTCATCGAGGATCGCCAGGTTCTTTCGCCGATCGACGCGGTCCTGGTGTCGAACCTGCAGGACCAGACGCGCCGGGTCCTGAAGTCCCTGACGCCCCGCGAGGAGCAGGTCCTCAAGATGCGCTTTGGCGTGGGGGACGGCTCCGAGCACACCCTCGAGGAGGTCGGCCGCTCCTTCAACGTGACCCGAGAGCGGATCCGCCAGATCGAGAGCAAGGCGCTTCGGAAGCTCCGGCACCCCTCGCGCGCGAAGAAGCTCAAGCCGTTTCTCGAGACGATACGGTGAGGCGGCGTAGGGGCGGGGCTCGCCCCCGCCCTGCTTCTTCCGGGCGGCCACAAGGGCCGCCCCTACTGGCGTTTGTGCCCCGTTTGTTATATTCAGAGGGGTCCATAGCTCAGCGGTCCAGAGCCACCGGCTCATAACCGGTCAGACCCCGGTTCGAATCCGGGTGGACCCACCAGGCGAGAGGTTGATTTGAGGCTTCTGATCCGAACCCGACTTCGAAAATTCGACCTGAAACCAGGGTGTTCCACAACCGGAACACCCTTTTCCATCTCCGGGGACAGGGGTTGAGCGACCTGCTCGCTCAGCTCTACCGCCTCCAGAGCCGGATACGGTTCGTCCAGGAACGCGAGCGCAAGCGCGATACCGTTCCGTCCGAGCTCGTCGAGGTCGACCGGGAGTTCCAGGAGAAGGTCCAGGCCGTCGCGGCCCTGAAGCAGCGCCTGACCGAGGCCGAGCTCGAGAAGCGCAAGGCCGAGGGCGAGCTCGCCGACCACCGCGAGAAGCTCAAGAAGTACCAGACGCAGCTGCGCAGCGTGCAGTCCAGCCGCGAGTACAGCGCCGCGCTGAACGAGATCGACGCCGTCGAGAAGGCGATCCGCGCGACCGAGGACCGCTTCCTCGATCTCGAAGAGGAGATCGAGACGGCCAAGAAGGACCTCGAGTCGCGCGAGGCGAGCCTTCCCGCGGAGACCGAGCAGCACGAGGAACGCCTCAAGGACTGGCGCAAGGAGCAGCGGGAGATCAACGACGAGCTCGTCGGGGCGCGCGAAGAGATCGGCCAGCTCGAGTCCGCGATCGCTCCGCGAGAGCGCGCCGAGTTCCGCCGGCTGATCGAGAAGAAGCAGGGGCTCGCGGTGGCGCTCGTCGTCGGCGGATCCTGCTCGGCGTGCCACGTGCGCATCCGCCCCGCCGCCATGCAGATTCTCAAGAACGGGCGCGAGATCGTCTACTGCGATACCTGCAAGCGGATCCTCTATTACGACCCGCAGTCGTCGTGAGGGAATGGGGCTCCCATGAGGTTCCGCGCGCACATCGACGGCGCCGCGCGCGGTAATCCGGGTCCCGCCGGAGCGGGCGTCTTCGTGGAGGCCGAGGCGGAGGACAACCTCCCGGCGGAGGAGCATTTCGAGGCCCTCGGGCGCGCGACCAACAACGTTGCCGAGTACCGCGCGCTCCTCCTGGCCCTCCGCCGCGCACAGGAACGCGGCGCGTCGGACGTCGCGATCCGCTCCGACAGCCTCCTCCTCGTCGAGCAGATGCGCGGGCGCTACAAGGTCAAGGCGGCGCACCTCCAGCCGCTCTTCGCGGAGGCGCTCCTGCGCGCGAAGGCGTTTTCGCGCTTCTCGATTCAGCACGTCCGCCGCGAGCAGAACGTCGAGGCCGACCGGCTGGCCAACCTCGGGGCGGACGCAAACACGAACGGGTCATGAGCGCCTGCCCCGCGCCCCCGTTCGGCGCGCCATGACGAGTGTTCTCGCGGAGGAGATCGGAAAGCGCCGCGCGGCCATTCTGGAAGACATTGCCCGTGCCGCGGCGAAGACCGGTCGCGATCCCGCCGGCGTCGCACTGATGGCGGTGACGAAGGGGCAGCCGGCGCAAACCGTCGCTCATGGCGCCGAGGCGGGGCTCGTCCTCTTCGGCGAAAACCGCGTCCAGGAGGGCAGCTCGAAGATCGAGCGGCTCCGGTCCGCCTGGCCCCACCTCGAGTGGCGCCTGATCGGTCCTCTCCAGACCAACAAGGCCAGGACGGCGCTACAATACTTCCAAGTGCTGGAAAGCCTAGATCGGGAAAGACTTGCGACGCGGCTGGAGTCCGTGCTCGCCGGGGAGGATCCCGGCCGGGTTTGGCCGGTCCTCCTCGAGGTCAACGTCGGGGGCGAGGCGACGAAGTCCGGCGTGGCCGTTCCGGACGCCCCGCGCCTCCTCGAGGCGGCCCTGTCCTGCCCGCACCTCTCGGTTCGCGGCCTCATGGCGGTGCCGCCGTTTGACGAGGACCCCGAGGCCTCGCGCCCCCACTTCCGCGCGCTCGCGCGCCTGCGCGAGGAGTTGTCGGCGCGCTTCGGGGTTGCGCTTCCCGAGCTCTCGATGGGGATGAGCCACGACTACGCAGTCGCCGTCGAGGAGGGCGCGACCGAGGTCCGCGTCGGGACGGCGCTCTTCGGCGCACGAGAGACCCGGCCGTGAACGTCGGAGGCTCGGCGGCCGGGGCAATCCTCGACGTGATCCTCTATGCGCTCCAGGGGCTTCAGTGGATCGTGATCATCGCGGCGCTGATCTCCTGGGTCAACCCGGATCCGCGCAACCCGATCGTGCGGTTCCTCCATGCCGTGACCGAGCCGCTCTTCCGTCCGTTTCGCAAGCTCATCCCGCCCTATCGGACGGGGAACATCGACTTCTCACCGCTCTTCGTGATCCTGATCATCTTCCTGCTCTCTCGGTTTCTCGTACGGCTGGCAGCCGGACTCTGACCCGTGGACTCATGACCGTTTGACCGTCTGACCCACTCAGGAGGTTCCATGCGACCCAGAACGACCCCGCTCGAGATTCAGAAGCGCGAGTTCTCGCGCTCGTGGAAGGGCCTCGACCCCGTGGAGGTGCAGACGTTCCTCTCCGACGTCGCTGAGGACATGGAGATCCTGGCCCGCGAGAACGCCGACCTCGCGACCCGCATCCGGGCGCTCGAGCAGGAGAACGACGAGCACCGCGAGAGAGAGCGCATCCTCAAGCAGACGCTGCTCTCCGCCCAGCAGGCATCCGAGGACATCCGCAACGCGGCGCGGCGCGAGGCCGAGGTCGTCGTGCGCGAGGCCCACGACTCCTCCGAGCAGCTGACGCACCACGCCCTCCAGCGGTCGGCGGAGATCGAGAAGGCGATCCACGAGCTGAAGATCCAGCGCAAGAACTTCCGGCTGACGCTGCAGAAGTCCCTCGAGCTCTTCCAGCAGGTCCTCGACTTCGACCGGGAGGAGGACGAGAAGGACAAGCCGATGGCGTACATCACCCGCAAGGGGGACACGTCGTCGGCCTAGCGGCGGGTCCGTGATTTGATCGGGCGTAGAGCCAGGCATGTCTACGCTCGCGATCCGCAACATCGGCACTCTCGCGACGCCGCTCGGGAAATCCGCCCGGCGCGGCAAGGCCCAGGGCGAGATCCTCCGCCTCCGCGACGCCGCGATCCGCTCCGAGAGCGGGCGGCTCGTCTTCGTCGGAACCGAGGCCGACTACCGGCGCGAATTCTCGGGCAGAGACGCCGACGAGGAGCTCGACGCGGCGGGGCGCGCCGTCATCCCGGGGCTCGTGGACGCGCACACGCACCCGGTCTGGCTGGGCGACCGGGGCGCCGAGATCGGCCGGCGGCTGGCCGGAGTCCCCTACGCCACGATCGCCGCGGAGGGCGGCGGCATCAACGCCACCGTTCGGGCCACGCGGGCGGGCAGCGACGCGGCGCTCCGCGAGGCCGTGACCGCCCGTCTGGCGGCGATGCTCGCCCACGGGACGACGACCGTCGAGGCGAAGTCCGGCTACGGGCTGACCGAGAAGGACGAGCTCGCCGCGCTGCGCCTGCTGCGGTCGCTCGCTTCGAACGCGCGGCTTCCCCGGATCGTCCCGACCCTCCTCGCCGCCCACGAGATCCCGCCGGAATTCCAGAACGACCGCGGCGAATGGATCCGTCTCATCGCCGAGCGGATCGTCCCGGCGGCGGCACGGGAGGGGCTCGCGCGCTACGGCGACGTCTTCTGCGAGAAGGGCGTCTTCACCGTCGAGGAGTCGCGGCGCATCCTGGAGGCCGCGCGGCGGGCCGGCCTGGGCCTTCGCGTCCACGCCGACGAGCTCGCCCTCTCGGGCGGCGCGCGCCTGGCGGCGGAGCTCGGCGCCGCGTCCGCCGATCACCTGCTCTTCATCGAGGCCGGAGAGATCGCCGCGCTCGCGGCCGCCGGCACGGTGGCGGTCATCCTGCCGGGGACCGCGTGGTGGATGCGGTCGCGACGCGCCCCCGCCCGCGCCCTGATCGAGGCCGGCGTCCCGGTCGCGGTGGCCTCGGACGCGAACCCGGGCACGTGCTTCACGGAGTCGCTCGCCGCGGTGGCGGTCCACGCGTGCCTCGACTCCTCGCTCACGGTCGAGGAGACCCTGACCGGGATGACGCTCAACGCCGCGGCCTCGTTGGGACTGGCAGAGGACGTCGGCTCGCTCGAGGCCGGCAAATCGGCGGATCTCGTCCTTCTCCACGCGCCCGACGATCGGCACCTCATCTATCATTGGGGCGTCAACCTCGCGGCCGCCGTCGTTTCCCGCGGCCGCGTGGCCTGGACCCGCGCATGACGGACTTCGGCAAGCTCTCGCTCGAACAGTTCCTCGACGCGCTCGCGTCGAACGCCCCCACGCCCGGCGGCGGGACCGCCGCGGCGGTCGGCGGCGCCATGGGCGCCTCGCTCGCCGAGATGGTCGCCGCGCTGACTCTCTCGAAGGAGAAATACGCCGCGTCGCACGAGGCCATGCGCCCGATCGCCGAAGCGGCGCGGCTCGCCCGCGAGGAGCTCCTGAGCCTCGCGCGCGAGGACTCCGAGGCCTACGAGTCCGTCGTGGCCGCGCGCCGGCTCCCCAAGGAGACCGAGGAGCAGAAGGCGGCCCGCGCACAGAAGATCGCGGCCGCGAACAAGCACGCCGCGGAGGTCCCGATGCGGACCGCCCGGGCGGCGGTGCGGCTCCTGTCGGCACTGCCGGACCTCGCCGCGAAGGGAAATCCCAACGCCGTCTCGGACGCCGGCGCCGCGGCGCTCCTCCTCGACGCCTGCGTCGAGGCGGCTCTCCTGAACGTCGGCATCAACCTCCCGGGGATCGAGGACGCGGATTTCGTGGCGAAGATGCAGCGCGAGACGGCGGATCTGCAGGTCGAGTCCCAGAGAGTGCGCTCCCAGGTGGTTTCCCTCGTCCGCAAGAGCTTCTAGCGCTCCCTCGCCGGCGCCGCATCTGACTCACCCTATTTCGTTTATCCGATGATGCGCTTCGATGCGAAATTTCCTTGACACGACCGTGCCCGTTTGGTAGTCTGTCTTTATTGAGTCGCGCGACACCGGCAACGGGTCGCGCGTTTTTGTTTCTGAGCCCTCCTCTCCTCTCCCAACCCCCACAGCCGTTTTCACTTCGCGGATTCCGCATCGGGCCTTTCGCGCTGCGCCAATGCGCGGCGCGCGCGAATCGCCGCGCCAATGGCCCGTTTCGTCCGCCTCGGGAAGGAGCCTGAATCGCGCGGACCCGCGCCATAGAATCCGGATCTCATGCCGGAAGCCCCGCAAAAGAAGTCTCCGCCGCAGGCGCACCGCCCGACGCTCTACCTGGTGGACTCCATGTCGAACATCCACCGCGCGTACCACGCGATCCAGCGCCTCTCGACCTCTGCGGGCAAGCCGACCAACGCGGTCTACGGCTTCGTCACGATGCTGCGCAAGCTGTTGCGCGAGCACGGTCCGGACCTCGTCGCGGCGGCCTGGGACGGCCCTCACCGCACGCAGCGCCACGAGGCATACGCCGAGTACAAGGCGAACCGCAAGCCGATGGCGGACGACCTGGCGTCGCAGATCCCGGACATCCGGGAGCTCCTCGACGCGTACCGGATCCCGGTCCTCGAGCTGCCCGGGTACGAGGCGGACGACGTCATCGGCACTCTGGCGACGAAGGCCGCCGCGGCCGGCTCGGACGTCGTGATCGTGACGGCCGACAAGGACATGCTGCAGCTGGTCGGCCCGCACATCCGCGTGTTCCACACGGGGAAGGAGATCTTCCTCGATGAGTCCGGCGTCGAGGCGTTCTTCGGCGTGCGGCCCGGCCAGGTCGCCGACGTCCTGGCGCTGATGGGCGACAGCGTGGACAACGTTCCGGGAGTTCCCGGCGTCGGGCAGGTCACGGCCAAGAAGTGGATCGCGCAGTACGGGAGCCTCCCCGCGCTGCTGGAGCGAGCCGCCGAGATCAAGGGGAAGGTCGGCGAGAGCCTCCGGGACAACGTGGAGGCGGCGCGTCTCTCGCGGCGGCTCGTCGAGATCCCGACGGATCTTTCCGTCGACTACGACCCCAACGCGCTGCGGCTCTCCGAGCCCGACTACGGACGCCTGAAGGAGATCTTCGTCCGGCTCGAGTTTCACTCGCTCGCGGCCGAGATCCAGGGAGAGTCGGCGCGTCCCCCCGAGCTCGTCTCGCGGCGCCTCGCCGCGGGCGAGGCGTTCGCGCCGGGGCGGGAGCGTATGGGAGTCGCGCTCCTGACGCGGGGCGACCAGGCCCTGTTGGCCGTCGCGGATGCGGACACGACCCAGATCGCCGAGGAGCCCTCGGCCGCGATCCTCCGCCGCTGGCGGGATCTCGACCGACCCGGCGCCCGGTTCGCGATGGCCGACGCCAAGCCGATCGAGACGCTGCTCGCGCGGGAGGGCGCGGCGGTCGCCGGCGACCTGTTCGACGTCTGCCTCGCGCAGTACGTGCTCTCTCCGGGCGTCGGAAGCTCGGAGCTCGAGCCCATGGCGTTCCAGCGGCTCGGCCAGCAGCTCCTTCCCGACAAGGACGCCGGGGTCACCGGCTGCGCCCTGCCCGACGCCTACGAGATCGCGCACGCCGACCGCTGGCTCGCGGAGCGCGCGTCGTCGGCGCTGGCCCTCGCGGAGCCGCTCGCCGCCGAGCTCGCGGCGCGCCCGCAGCTGGATCGGATCTATCGCGAGATCGAGCGCCCCCTGACCCCCGTGCTCGCCCGGATGGAGCTCGCCGGAGTCGCGATCGACCGGCCTCTTCTCTCCACGATCTCGACGCGCATGGAGAAGACGCTGCGCGAGCTGGAGCAGAAGATCTGGGCCGAGGCCGGCGAGGAGTTCAACATCAATTCGCCCGTCAAGCTCGGGCAGATCCTGTTCGAGAAGCTCGGCTACCCCGTCCTCAAGAAGACGGCCAAGACGCGCTCCTCGTCCACCGGCTTCGAGGTCCTGAACGAGCTCGCCGAGCGCGGCCTCCCGATGCCGAAGCTCGTTCTCGAGTTCCGCGAGATCTCGAAGCTCAAGGGCACCTACGTCGACGCGCTCCCCCTGATCGCCGACGCGGACGGCCGCGTCCACACCTCGTTCCGGCAGACGGTCGCGGCCACCGGCCGCCTGTCCTCGTCGGATCCGAACCTGCAGAACATCCCGATCCGCACCGAGACGGGACGCGAGATCCGCAAGGCGTTCGTGGCGCCGCCGGGACGGCTGCTGGTCGTCGCGGATTACTCGCAGATCGAGCTGCGCATCCTCGCGCACATGTCCGGTGACGAGGCCCTCATCCAGGCCTTCGAGGAGGAGCAGGACATCCACCGCGCCACCGCGGCGAAGATCTTCGGCGTCGCGCCGGACCTCGTCAGCCATGAGATGCGCTACGCCGCGAAGCGGATCAACTTCGCGCTCCTCTACGGCATGGCGGCCTTCACGCTGGGCAAGGAGCTCGGAGTGTCGACCTCCGAGGCCAAGAGCTACGTCGATTCGTACTTCGCCCAGTTCCCGCGCGTCCGCGCCACGCTCGACGGCATCGTCGAGGAGGCGAGGCGGACGCGGGAGGTGACGACGCTCTTCGGCCGGGTCCGGCCGATACCCGACATCGCCGCGTCGAACCCTCAGGTCCGCGGCAACGCGGAGCGGATGGCCCTGAACGCGCCGTTCCAGGGCACGGCGGCCGACGTCATCAAGATCGCGATGATCCGCCTCGACGACGCGCTGCGGGAGGGCGCTCACGATGCCCGGCTCGTCCTGCAGGTCCACGACGAGCTCGTCCTGGAGGCCCCCGCGGAGGAGGTTCCGGAGCTTCTGCGGCTGGTCCCGGAGGTCATGGAGGGCGCCGCGCAGCTGAAGGTGCGGCTCGCCGTGGACGTCGGCTCTGGACCGAATTGGCTCGCCGCGAAATAACCGTCGCCGTCGCTCGCCTCGGTTCCTGCACTGCACCGGCAGGCGGCTCGCCACATTCGGCTCGACTGCCTGCCTGGCCCTCGGTCTCTACGAACTCGCGAGATGCCGACCCGGGAAAGGGTTCCGTTCGCCGCCCGCCGCCTGTTAAGGAGCCCGCTCGAAGAGGCCCGGAAACGTCTTCGTCCCTTTCGCTATACTTCCCGCGCAACTCCATGAGGTTCGCCAATCGAGTCTCGCTGCTGGCGGCACTGTTCGCCGGATGGATTGCCGCGACGGCGGCCGCGCAGTCACCGGCTCCCGAACCGGCGCCGACGTCGCCCGCTCCCGTCGCCACGGTGCCGGCGGCTCCGGCTCCCGTCACGACGCCGGCGCCCGGCGCACCGGCCGGGACCGAACCGGCCGGCGCGCCCGCCGCGCCGCCCGCCGCGACGCCGACGCTGGCACCCGCGATGCGGATCACGGACACCGCCGTGATCTCGATCGCCCGGCTGCCCGCCGACAACCCTTACGGCAGCACGGCCCAGGTCCCCGCCGCACTCCCCACGAAGCTCCCGTTCGCCGACGCGGTCGTGTCGAGCGCGTACTTCGCGTCCGTGCGCGTGGACCCGACGGGCAAGGCGGGCCTCGCGCGCCGCGAGCGCGATCCGATCCCATCGCTCTCGGCCGAGGCGCTGAAGTCCTTCGCGCGCTGGACGTTCACGCCGGCACGGCGCGGCGGGCAGGCGGTCGACACGTGGGGCGCGTACAAGATCGAGCTCTCGGTCGAGGTCCGCGCGCCGAAGATCCTGCAGCAGGCGTTCACTCCGGTCCTTCCGTCGACCGCGATCCCCAAGCCGCTCGTGTGGGGCAACGACAGCGACTGGCTCGAGTCCCGCAAGCCCGCGCCGGTCTCCGACGGGACGATCCCCATCGACCAGGTGGACACCGCGCCGATCCCGCAGAAGACGCCGTGGTCGGCGGATTCCTACAAGGGCCCCTTCTCGGTCAAGTTCTGGGTCCACGTCGACAAGTCCGGCCACGTCGATCGCTCGGTCGTGCTCGAGGCGAGCGACCCGGTCCTGATCCCGTACTTCCGGAGGGCGATGAGCGCGATGATCCTGCGCCCCGCGCAGGCGAACGGCGCGCCCGTGGAAAGCTGGAACGAGTTCAGCCTGAGCGGACAGATCTCCTATTCGATCGACCTTCGCCAGATCGCCGCGCTACGGCGGCCGCTCGGGCCGTAAAAGGTCGTAGGTGGTAGGTCGTAGGCCGTACAAAACCTATGATCCACGAGCCGACGACTAACGACTAACGACTAACGACTAACGACTAACGCCTACCTGACGATCTCCCGCCGATCCCCGATCCGTCGCGTCACCTTCGCGCCGTCGAGGTGCTCCAGCAGCGGAATCGCGAGCTTGCGCGTCAGGCCGAACAGCGTCTTGAACTCGCCGACGTCGAGCGAGCCCGCCCGCCCGCGCAGGCGCGACACGACGTCGTCCACGGCCGCCCGCGCCACGATCCACCCGCCGGGCAGCTTCACGAGGTCGCCCTTCTTGACCAGATAGCCGATCAGCCCCTCGACGATCTTCACGTGCCGCCCGATCGCGGTCGCCACATCGGAGGGGGACGGCGGATCCAGTCCGCGCTCGCGGAAAATAGCCGCGATGCGCTCGGAAAGCTCGCGCTCCGGCTTCGGCAGGTCCTCGCGGCCCGGCGCCCTCGCCTCCTCGCCGGCGATCACGAGGACGCCGCGAGCGGCGAGCGCCGTCTCGACGGCCTCCGCCCAGCGAGCGTCCGCCCCGGGGAGGAGCCGCTGCAGGAGCGTGCGGCGCGGCACGCCGACGGCGGCCGCGTCGGCCGAGAGCAGCTTCTGGAGGAGGCCCGCGGCCTTCGTCCCGAGCGCGGCGAGCGCGGGCTCCGCGACGTAGCGGTCCGGCGAGCGCCGGAGCGCGTGGATACGTCCCTGCGCGAGCGACGGGGCGAGCGCGGCGCGGACGTCGGTGGCGAAGACGCCTGCGCGCTGGGCGAGCGCCTCCTCGCCGACGCCGCGCTCGCGCGCCGAGGCGATCCACAGCTCCAGCCGCTGTGCGAGGGTCCCGGACTCGAGACGATCGAGCGCGGCGATCTCGGCCTCGCTCGGCCGTCCGCGCGGCGCCGCCGGCAGAGGATCGAGAACGACGCCGCCGCCGATCGTCTGGACGGGAGAGAGCCGCCGGACGATGAACCGATCGCCCGGCGCCGCGGCCAGGCGGTCCGCCAGCCGCAGCTGAACGCGCGAGGAGGAGCCCGGCGCGAGCTTCCCGGACTCGCCCGCCTCGAGGAGCCGGACGAGCGCCCGCGTCTCGGTCGAGTAGTGGTGGAGCGCGACGCGGTCGCCGCTCTCGAGGGGAGGAGCGTCGGGCAGGAGGTCCAGCCGAACGAGGAGGCGCGCCGTCACGGGCAGCGCGCCGGGCGAGGCGAGCACGAGCCCGCGCCGCAGCTCCGGCAGCTCCACCCCGGCGAGGTTCGCGCTGACACGCTCTCCGGCGTGGGCGACCGCCTCTTCGTGGCCGTGGACCTCGAGGCGCCGCACTCGCACGAGCTTGCGCTCCGGGAGCAGCTCGAGCTTCTGCTCCCGGCTGATCGTCCCGGAGACGAGGCTCCCCGTGACGACGGGGCCGAACCCCGGGATCAGGAACGCCCGGTCGATCGGCAGCCTCACCGCTCCGCTCTCCCACTGCTCCGTGCGCACCGTGCGCGCGAGATCGACCAGCGTCCGCCGGAGCGTCTCGAGGCCCTCGCCGGTCTTCGCCGACACCGGGACGATCGGGGCGTTCTCCAGGAACGAGCCGCGCGTCAGGTCCCGGACGTCCGACCGCGTGACCTCGACCAGCTCGGGCGACGCGCGGTCGACCTTCGTCACCGCGACGACTCCGCGCGAGAGGCCGAGCATCCGGACGATCTCGAAGTGCTCGCGCGTCTGCGGCATCACGGATTCGTCGGCCGCCACGACGAGGAGGACGGCGCGCGTTCCGCCGGCCCCCGCCAGCATGTTGCGGACGAACCGCTCGTGCCCCGGAACGTCGACGAAGGAGACGCGGACGCCGTCCCACTCCGCATGCGCGAAGCCCAGGTCGATCGTGATGCCGCGGCGCTTCTCCTCGGGCAGACGGTCCGCGTCGATGCCCGTCAGCGCCTTGACCAGGGCGGTCTTTCCATGGTCGATGTGGCCGGCCGTGCCGATCAGGAAGCGCTCCACGGGCGCAAGGCTATCGCTTTGGTCAGCGGGTGATAGCCTCCGGCCGTGCAGCCGCGGATCGAGGAGGACCTCAAGGCCGCCATGAAGAGCGGCGACAAGCGCCGGGTCGCCACCCTCCGGCTCCTCCTCTCGGCGCTCAAGAACGAGAAGATCCAGGCCCAGCGCGATCTGACCGGAGAGGAAGTGGAGGCCGTCCTGCGGCGCGCGGTCAAGCAGCGGCGCGACTCGATCGAACAATACGCGCGCGGCGGACGGCAGGACCTGGTCGACGCCGAGACCGCGGAGCTGGCGATCCTCGAGGAGTACCTGCCCAAGGGCCTGACGGAGGCCGAGGTCGAAGCCGAGCTCCGCACCATCATCCAGGAGAAGGGCTTCACCTCGGCGAAGGACGTCGGCCTGGCGATGAAGGAAGTCATGGCGCGTCATCGAGGCCGCGTGGACGGCAACAAGGCCCAGGAGATCGCGCGCCGCCTGCTGCCGTGAGCGGCGGTTCCGGCTCCGCCGGGCTCGGTCCGCGCTTCCATGAGGAAATCGAGGTCAAGCTCCCCGCGAAGGACCTCGGCGCCCTGCGCGAGAGGCTGCGAGAACAGGGCGCATCGCTCCTCGCGGGCGCACACGACGAGGTCAACGATCTCTACGACTTCCCGCCGGACGACGCCTCGCGCAGCCTGTCTGCCAGCGGACGCACCGTGCGCCTCAGGACCGCCGCCGGCAAGGCCATCCTGACCTACAAGGGCAAGGCGCGCTTCCAGAGCGGCGTCAAGACGCGCGAGGAGCGCGAGGTCGAAGTCTCCGACGGCGGCGAGGCCGAGGGGATCCTCGCGGGACTCGGCCTCTCGCGGCGGTTTCGCTACGAGAAGCGCCGGGAGGAGTGGCGCTTCGAGGACTGCGCCGTTGCGCTCGACGAGACCCCGATCGGCAACTTCGTCGAGGTCGAGGGCGATCCGGTGTCCATCCGGAGAGTCTTCGTCCGCCTGGACCTCGACTTCGGTGAGGCGATCCCCTACTCCTACGCCGAGCTCTACCAGAGGCGCCGGAAGGAGCAGCCCGGGCTGCCCCCCGACATGGTGTGGCCGGAGAAGCGCTGAGCGGCGCGGTCCCGCTCGAGGCGCCTGGCATGCGAGCCATCCTTCTCTGCGCCGGCAAGGGGGTTCGCTTCCGTCCCGTCACCGACGCGCTGCCCAAGCCGCTCCTACCGTTTCTGAACGTCGCGCTCGCTCGCGCGCACCTGCGCCGCCTCTACCAGGCCGGCCTCGGCGAAGTAGCGATTAATCTGCATCACCTCCCGGACCAGATCGAGCGCGACCTGGGCCAACAGACGGCGGACCTTCCGAAGCTCGCGTTTTTCCACGAGCCACAGATCCTGGGCACTGCCGGCGCCCTCCGCAACGCGGCCGCGTTTCTGGAGGGAGGCGGCGGCGACTTTCTGGCCGTCAACGCCGATGCCGCGATCACGCCCGACTTCCCCGGTCTGATCCGCCGACACCGTGACTCGCGGCGCGCCGCGACGCTCCTCGTCACCGAGAACCGGGACCCGGATCGGTACACGCCGCTTCAGTCCGAAGGGGACCGCATCACGGGCTTCGGGATCCACGGACCACGGCCGCTTCTCTACACCGGGGTCTGCGTCCTCTCCTCGCGGCTGCTGCGCCGGATCCCGCCCGGCGAGACGGCCCTGGTCCGCGACCTCTGGCAGCCCCTGCTCGACGAGGGACGGGAAGAGCTTGGCTTCGTCCGTCATCATGGCCCGTACGCCGACCTCGGCCGCCCGGGCGATTTCCTCGGCGCGTCGCTCGAAGCGCTCGCGCGCGGCGGACCCTTTCCCGCCGGCGGCGGGACCTTCGACGGCGACTCGCGCGTCCTCGCCCTCGAGCGGCCCGACGGGTTCGTGGCCAATGACTGCGTCCTTGGCCGCGGCCGGATCGGGCCCGCGGCCGAGCTCTCGCGCTCCGTCGTCTGGGACGGAACCGCGATCGGGGAGGGCGCTCGTCTGACCGACTGCCTCCTCGCCCGCGGCCGCGTCGCCGCCGGATCCCACTATGCGAAAGCCCTTCTCTGGTCTCCCGCGGTCGACACCGAGGTCTCCGCCTGGCCGCTTTCCGGGCTCGATCGTCACGATCATCGTGTCCAGCCTCTCTCTCCCCGCCGGTAGTAGAGAACGCGCACCTTGCCCGTCCCTCCGAAGACGCGCACCACGGCCATGCGGTTGCGGCCGTCCCAGAGGTAGACCGAGCCCGGCGTGCTCTCCCCGATCCCGGAGAAGGAGCAAATGTCCGAGTTGTTGAAGCGGATCGGATCGTCGATCCGATCGAGATAGCCGCCGGGATTCCCGGGATCCGGCACGCGGATCCCGGTCATGATTCCGGGCAGCACGTCGTTGCGCGACCAGGGGACGTAGACGCCCAGGGCCGGATCCACGCCGCTCGTGATCTCCGCCGAGCGCACGCCGTTGCCGTTGCCGTCGTAATACAGAGTCCACTCGTGCCTCGGGCCGTTCATCCGGAACTTGAGCCCGACGTTGCGGTTGCGCGCGATCGCGGAGGAGCGTGCGCGGTAGAACGCGACCGTCGTCTCGTGGACGGCGGATCGGATCGCGACCGACTCCTCGAGCCGGGAGAAGCCCTGCGTCAGCAGAACGGCGATCCACGAGGTCACCATCAGCCAGAAGAGCAGCTCGACGAGCGTGAGGCCGGCGGCCGAAGGGAGCCTCTGGCCTCGACGGCGAGGAGAAGAAGGGAACCCGGGGCCTCGGCGGCCCCGGGGGGCGAAAGGATTCACCGTCCTTTGCCCGACGGGACGGTGTTGGAGGACTTCTCCTTCGCCGAGGTGGGGGCGGATCGGCGAGAAGAAGGGGCGGCCGAGCGAACCTTGGCGTTGAGCGTCGTGGGGCCGCTCACGGTGACGTAGGGCTTCAGGGAGACGAAGAGCTTCTCCCCGATCCCCTTGACCTCCATGAGCTCCTCGGGGCGAGTGAAGGGCTTCTCCTTGCGGTGCTCGACGATGCGTGCCGCGACCTTGGAGCCGAGCCGCGGAAGGTAGGCGAGCTCGGCGGCCGTGGCCGTGTTGATGTTGACCTTCGGAGAAGAGGCGGTGGTTTCGTTGGTCTCCGCGTAGAGAACCAGGGCCGTCCCCAGAACGAGCAGGACGGCGAGGGCCGAAGCACGAAATCGGGATTTCATCGAAGACTCCTTCTCGAGCGTCAGAAAGACCGGGATCGAGACGATTCGTTGGTTCTTGGGATGTCCTCATCGAGTCGGCGGGATCAGGCGTTCTCCATCGGCGCCTCCTTTCTCTTGAGAGCGGCCGATTCGCGAACGCCGTGCCCGCTCCGGAGGAGGAGCCCAAGTCGTCGTGCTGCAGCGCCTTAGTCGCGCGCAGGCGAAAATCGGCGCGTCGGAAAAGCGTCAGAAGATTCGTCGCCGCGATCGGCCGACGCACGAGAACGCGCGGGCCCGCCGCGTCTTCGGGAACCGTCAAAGAGACTTGGCGCCCGTCCAGATTCCGGTCGCGTCGCCCCGTATAGACTCGCGGCCGTGGCGCGCAGCCAGATCGTGGCGGGCAGGGAGATCATCGTCGGCGTCTCCGGCGGGTCGGGCGCGCGCCTGGCGGTCCGCTTCGTCGAGCTCGCTCTCGCCTCGGCGGATGCCCCGCGC